>Ga0209716_1000673_pt1 | contig 30532 bp, 18 predicted proteins | sample COGITO_mtgs_1205_FD_184811 | JGI IMG/M metagenome (GOLD analysis project Ga0209716, IMG submission 184811) | Pelagic marine microbial communities from North Sea - COGITO_mtgs_120531 (SPAdes) (version 2) | ecosystem: Environmental > Aquatic > Marine > Epipelagic ...
GGTTTACCCAGGTGATGCTTCAGCGCATCAATTCTATGGATTTCCAAGAAATGCAGAGGTTCCACCACCAATTGAAGAAGAAGAAGTAATTTCAGAATAAATAGCGTAACTATAACAGTATAACAATTAAATTAAATAAAATGTCAGAAGTAAAAAAAATAACAGAAGAGCAATTAAAATTAGTTAAAGAAGGTCAATCAAAAATTAATGCAATATTATTAGAGATTGGTTTTTTAGAAGCAAAGAAAGCAGAGTTTCTAGGTGCACACTTTGAATCAGTGAAAACACTGGAAGGCGTAAAGTCTGAATTAAAAGAGCAGTATGGAGACATAACTGTAAACTTAGTTGACGGTACTTATGAAGAAGCTGAACAACCGGAAACAAAAACGCTTGAAGTTGTAGACTAATGAGCTCTATTATAAGAAAAATTAGTATAGGTTCTGATTACAAGAACGATGCCATGCATTATTCCGTAGGGCAGCAAGTTTACGGGGGGCACATAATCTCCGACATACTGCACGACAATTCTACGAACTCATACAGTATCTTTATAAAAAAACAAGACGAGGTTATGCCATGGAAGAAATTTAACTCTAACATGGCAATATCCGTTGAGTATGACTTAGAATACTAATGAGAAGCTTGTACGATTTTATCATCAAACCTTTAGGTGATAGATACGAAAACGAATTAAAGCTCGGTAATAAAACTTTAGTTTTAAATACCAAAATAGAAAGCTTCAAGTCAGTAAATAATTTGGCTGTCGTAGTTGAAACACCGAAAGCTTTTAAAACAAATATAAAGAAGGGCGACATAATAGTTATACACCACAATGTTTTTAGAGTATTCTACGACATGAAAGGCGTTAAAAAAAATAGCAGATCATTTTTTAAAGACGATTTATATTTTTGTGCTATTGACCAGATATATTTGTATAAAAATACAGGGGATTGGAAATCATTTGGAGACAGATGTTTTGTAATGCCTTTGAAAAATAAAGACTCTCTAAGGATAGATAAAGAGCAAAAGCTTATTGGTATACTAAAATACGGTAATAAGTCCTTAGATGCGCTTAAAATAAGCCCAGGAGATGTAGTAGGCTTTACGCCTAACAGTGAATGGGATTTTATTATAGACGATCAAAGAGTTTATTGTATGAAATCTAATGATATTGTAATTAAGTATGAACACGAAGGAAACGAAGAAGAGTATAATCCTAGCTGGGCAAAAAGCGGTTGAAGAATTAATTAAAGTAGCTAAAGAAGCTATTGTTGATTCTGGAGACGATATAACAGCTGATAGATTAAAAAACGCTGCAGCTACAAAAAAATTAGCTATATTCGATGCTTTTGAAATACTCAACAGAATAGAAGAAGAAGAAGCTTTGTTGAATGATAATCCAAAAGAAGTTAAAGAAGAAAAAACTTTTAGAGGATTTGCAGAAGGAAGATCTAGGTAATGTACGAGCAAAGTTTAGTAACGGTATTAAAAGACTATGTAAAACCTAAAGTAATCAATAGATTAAATAGGTATAAGAAATGGAAATACGGATACAATAAAGAGCATGATCTTATTGTTATAAGTAAGACTGGTGAAATTGGTGAAATATATAATATACAAGGATTAATTATAGGTCTACCTAAAAAAGAAAATGTAACCGAGTTTGAATCTGACAAATGGGAGTATCAACAGTATCCTAAAGAACTAAGTAAAATTAAATCAGTATTTGATTGGGATGAATACCCGGTTGAGTTTAAAGAAAAATGGTATGACTATATTGACACAGAGTTTAAAAGGCGTGAAGAAGGCTTTTGGTTTATTAATAAAGGCAAGCCTACTTATATTACTGGCACTAACTACATGTACTTGCAGTGGTCCAAAATTGATGTTGGGCAACCAGACTTTAGGGAATCAAACAGATTATTCTATTTATTCTGGGAAGCTTGTAAGGCAGATAAACGGTGTTACGGAATGTGTTATCTTAAGAACCGACGGTCAGGTTTCTCTTTCATGGCATCAGGCGAGACGGTTAATCAGGCAACAATATCCACAGATTCAAGATTTGGCATTTTATCAAAGTCAGGGCCAGACGCCAAAAAGATGTTTACTGATAAGGTCGTCCCCATTTCGGTTAATTACCCCTTCTTCTTCAAACCAATCCAGGACGGTATGGACAGGCCGAAGACGGAACTCGCGTACAGGGTACCCGCGTCAAAGTTTACCCGTAAGAAACTCGACACCAACGAGAAACTACAGGAGATCACCGGTCTCGATACAACGATCGACTGGAAGAACACCGGGGACAACTCGTACGACGGTGAAAAATTAAAACTACTAGTACACGACGAAAGTGGAAAGTGGGAAAGACCTACAAATATATTAAACAACTGGAGGGTAACTAAAACTTGTTTAAGATTAGGTTCTAGAATTATAGGTAAGTGTATGATGGGTTCAACGTCAAATGCTTTAGACAAAGGAGGAGAGAATTTTAAAAAACTTTATTATGATTCAGATGTCGAAAAAAGAAACGCCAATGGACAGACTCGTTCAGGACTCTATAGTTTGTTCATACCTATGGAATGGAACTACGAAGGATACATTGATTCTTATGGATTTCCTGTATTCAACACGCCGAAAGATGCAATTGAGGGGCCGCAAGGAGATCTAATAGATCAAGGAGTTATTGATTATTGGCAAAACGAAGTTGATGGCTTAAAGAGTGATCAAGACGGTTTAAATGAATACTATCGCCAGTTTCCAAGAACAGAGCAACACGCTTTTAGAGATGAAACAAAGCAGTCACTGTTTAATCTTACTAAAATATACGAACAAGTAGATTACAATGAAGATCTAAGAAATAGCTCGATAGTAACTACAGGAAGCTTCCAATGGGAAAATGGTATAAAAGATTCTAAGGTTTTATTTATGCCTAACAAAAATGGTAGATTTAAAATCACGTGGGTTCCTCCGGTTGAATTACAAAACAGAGTAATAACAAAAGGCAATACAAGATATCCTGGTAATGAGCACTGTGGCGCTTTCGGATGCGACAGTTATGATATATCAGGTACAGTAGATAATAGAGGTTCTAATGGAGCCCTGCATGGTTTAACTAAGTTTAGCATGGAAGATGTTCCGCCTAATAGATTCTTTTTAGAATATATAGCTAGACCGCAAACAGCTGAAATGTTTTTTGAAGATGTATTAATGGCTTGCGTATTTTACGGTATGCCAATATTAGCAGAAAACAATAAGCCTAGATTGCTTTATCATTTTAAAAGAAGAGGCTACAGGGGTTACTCTATGAATAGACCGGACAAGAAGTACAATAAATTATCGATAACCGAAAGAGAGATAGGGGGAATTCCTAATTCAAGTGAAGACATTAAACAGGCTCATGCCGCAGCTATAGAAACATACATAGAAACTTTTGTAGGCCAAAACAAAGAAGGCTACGGTGATATGTATTTTCAAAGAACACTTGAAGATTGGGCTAAGTTTAATATAAATAACAGGACAAAGCACGATGCTTCTATAAGTTCAGGGTTGGCTATAATGGCTTGCAATAAAAATTTATACGCACCAAACAGTCCTGTACATAAGAAAATTTACAATTTAGGATTTAAAAAGTTTGACAATAGAGGTTCTTTGTCTAAAATAATAAAATAAATGAAAATATACACAAACACTAACAGTGCATTTCCTAGCCAAATTGAAAGCAATGAGGTAAAAGCAAGTAGAGATTACGGTCTACAGGTTTCTCAAGCTATTGAGCAAGAATGGTTTAACCAAGGTAGATCTGGAGGTAATAGATACTTAACAAATTGGAACAATTTTCATTCACTTAGATTATATGCAAGAGGTGAACAGCCAGTGCAAAAATACAAAGATGAGTTATCTATAAACGGTGATTTGTCATATCTTAATTTAGATTGGAAGCCTGTTGCGGTAATAGCAAAGTTTGTAGATATTGTCGTAAACGGTATGTCTAATAAATCATACGATATAACAGCTTTTGCTCAAGACCCTTTTTCTGTAAAAAGCAGAACTGATTACGCTGCTGCTGTAGAGCAAGATATGAATACTAAGCAGGCTTTAGTAAACATTAAAGAGAATATTGGCATGGACTTTTCTTTAACTGGAAACATGGAAGCTTTACCGGAAAGCAGAGAAGAATTGGATGTTCATTTGCAGATGACTTACAAACAAAATGTAGAAATAGCAGAAGAAGAAGTTATAAACAATGTCTTAAGTTTTAATAAATACGACGAGATTAAGAAAAGAGTAGCGTACGATTTAACTACTATTGGTATTGGAGCTAATAAAACTAGGTTTAATAAAGCAGAGGGCATTGTTACTGAATATGTAGACCCTGCTAATATGGTTTATTCATATACCGAAGATCCTAACTTTGAAGACATATATTATGTAGGTGAAGTAAAGTCTATATCTTTACCTGAACTTAAAAAAGAATTTCCAAATATATCGGAAGATGAATTAAGAAGAATACAAGAAACCCCTAATAATAGACAATACGTAACAGGATGGGGTAATTATGATGAGAATACTGTACAGGTAATGTATTTTGAATACAAAACTTACATGGACCAGGTGTTTAAAATAAAAAAGACAGACCAAGGGCTGGAAAAAGCATTAGCAAAGCCTGATACATTTAATCCACCTGAAAACGATAATTTTGAAAGAGTATCCAGAACTATAGAGGTGTTATACACCGGAGCAAAGGTTCTCGGTACAGATCATTTATTAGAGTGGAAAATGGCTGAAAATATGACAAGGCCAACAGCTGACACTACAAAAGTAATGATGAATTACTGTATATCAGCGCCTAGAATGTATAAGGGACGCATAGAATCAATAGTTAGTAAAATAACAGGCTTTGCAGATATGATTCAACTGACGCATCTTAAACTGCAACAAGTAATGTCTAGAATAGTGCCAGACGGTGTATTTTTAGATATGGACGGTTTAGCCGAAGTTGATTTAGGTAACGGCACAAATTACAATCCAGCTGAAGCATTAAATATGTATTTTCAAACTGGTTCCATCGTAGGTAGATCATTAACTCAAGACGGTGAATTAAATAGAGGTAAAGTACCTGTGCAGGAATTATCAACGTCGTCAGGGCAAGCTAAAATACAAAGTTTAATTGGTACATATCAGTATTATTTACAAATGATTCGTGATGTTACTGGATTAAATGAAGCAAGAGATGGTAGCGCACCTGCTAAAGATTCACTTGTAGGATTGCAAAAGATGGCTGCTAACGCATCCAATATTGCTACTAAGCATTTGCTAGATTCTTTGCTGTATATTACTGTTAGAACTTGCGAAAACATTAGTTTAAAAGTTGCAGACGTATTGCAAAATCCTCTAAATGAAAACGCATTGACAAATGCTATCAGCACATTTAACGCTAAAACTTTAGAAGAATTAATAAATTTACAGATACACGACTTTGGTATATACTTAGATCTAGAACCTGAGGACGAAGAAAAAGCTGTTTTAGAACAGAATATACAAATGGCTCTACAAACAGGAGCAATTGCTTTATCCGATGCTATCGATATTCGACAAATAAAAAATCTAAAACTTGCTAATCAGTTTTTAAAACTTAGGCAAACGCAAAAGATAAAAAGAGAACAAGAGCAGCAACAAGCAAATATACAAGCCCAAGCACAAGCAAACGCTGAGGCTGCCGAAAAAGCGGCTATGGCTGAAGTGCAGAAACAACAAGCGTTAACTCAAGAGAAAGTAAGCATAGAGCAAGCTAAGTCGCAGTTTGAAATACAACGTATGCAAACAGAAGCTCAAATAAAAAGAGAGTTAATGGCTGAAGAGTTTAATTACAATATACAACTAGCTCAGGCTCAGATGGGTGCAACAAAAGCAAAAGAACAAGAAATTGAAGATCGAAAAGATCAAAGAATAAAACTACAAGGAACACAACAATCTGAATTAATCAACCAAAGACAAACAGAAGGATTACCTAAAAATTTCGAGTCATCCGGGAATGATGTTTTAGGTGGGTTTGGTTTAGAAGAGTTTGGCCCTAGTTAGAATTACAAACAACTATTTAATTATATTATATTATGTCAGAAGTAAAACAAGAAGGCGATTTTAGCTTAAAAGGAAAAGCAAAAAAGCCAAAACAATTAGCGAACACGGAACAAGCAACAGTTAAAGTTAGCATCAAGGAACCTTTGGTGGACGTACCTGATGCTGTTACAAAAGTGGTAATCCCAAAAGATGAATTAAATCAAGATCCAAATGCCATTCAAACACAAAAGACAGATGATAGCGATGCTGCTGTCAAAGAATCAAAAAACAGTGCAGACAGCGAAGGAGTGGCTCAAGAAGTACGGAAGCCCGAAGAAGAAATAAATTCACCTATACAATTAATTGAAGAAGGTGATGACGATACGTCAACAAATAATCAATCGCAAGAAACAGCTGAAGAGCATAAGCAAGTAACTGAGCAAAGAGTTTTACCGGAAAACATAGAAAAGCTTGTTGCTTTTATGGAAGAAACAGGTGGGACAATAGAGGACTATACTAGACTAAACGCAGATTATTCAAGCGTTGACGACAAAGCACTATTAAAACAGTATTATAAAAAAACAAAACCTTATTTAGAATCAGAAGACGTTAATCTAATGTTAGAAGATTACGATTACGACGAAGATATAGATGAGGAAAGAGATATACGCAAAAAGAAACTTGCGTTTAAAGAAGAAGTTGCAAAAGCTAAAAGCTTTTTGGAAGAAACCAAGAGTAAATACTACGACGAAATCAAGTTGAGACCCGGCGTAACTCAGGAACAACAAAAAGCAACAGATTTTTTCAACCGATACAACGAAGACGCTAAAGTAGCGCAACAACAGCACGAGGATTTTATGTCCAAAACTAATAAATATTTCGCTGAAGATTTCAAAGGTTTTGATTTTACAGTCAGTGATAAAAAGTTTAGGTATGGAGTTCAAGATCCTGCTAAGGTAGCATCTGAGCAATCAAGCATTAACAATTTTGTAAGTAAGTACTTAGACAAGAAAGGTAATGTAACTGATCCTCAGGGTTATCACAAAGCTATTTTTACAGCTACTAATGCGGATAAAATTATTAATCATTTTTACGAGCAAGGTAAATCGGATGCTACCAAAGAAATTATAGGTAAATCTAAAAATCCTAGCACGCAAGCAAGGCCAGTAAATGGTTTTATTAATGGTTTAAAAGTTAAGTCTGTAACTAGTGGCTCGGATTCTTCAAAACTAAAAATTAAAAAATTTAACTAAAAAACAATTATTATGAGTTTAACTCCTCAATTTGGTAGCTTAATACCATCTCAAACACAACAGTTGTTATCTACAAACTACCTGCAATTTAATGCAGCTGGTGCTGGTGGAGCAACTTTCGCGCAACAATATTTGCCGGAAATTTATGAACAAGAAGTAGAGCGTTATGGAAACAGAACGTTATCTGGATTCTTAAAAATGGTTGGCGCTGAAATGCCAATGACATCTGATCAAGTAATTTGGTCTGAGCAAAACAGATTACATATATCTTATCAAGGTATAGGTATCGGAGCTAACGTTGGTACTACTAACGTAATTACTGTTGCAGCTAACGTAAACAATGTTGTATCTATTAACGATACTGTTGTACTTTTAAATCCTGTAACAGGAGTTGAAGTAAAAGCTATCGTAACAGCTACTGTACCTGGAGCTGGTGGAAACTTTACAGTTGCGCCTTTTAACGGAGCAGGACTGGTTACTCAGTTTGTAGCAGGAGCTACAGCTGTAGGAGCAATACCTGGTTTAAAAGTATTTGTATATGGATCTGCTTACACGAAAGGAACTAACTTAGGCGCTGGAGCTGGTAATTCAGCTGCACGTATTAGCGTTGACCCTCAATTAACTCAGTATTCTAACTCACCTATCATTATCAGAAGCCAATACCAAGTATCAGGTTCTGATATGGCTCAAATTGGATGGGTAGAAGTTGCTACTGAAGACGGAACTTCTGGATATTTATGGTACTTGAAAGCTGAATCTGAAACAAGATTACGTTTTGAAGACTATTTAGAAATGTCTATGGTAGAAGGTGAGTACAACCAGATTGCTGCAGGTGTAAATGCTGCTGCTGGATTACCTGGAACGCAAGGTTTATTTTCAGCTATTCAAACTCGTGGAAACGTAGAAGTAGGATTTACTGCTGCTGCTGGACTTGATGAATTTGATGCTATCTTAAAAAACCTAGATACTCAAGGAGCAATTGAAGAAAACATGCTATTCTTACAAAGACAAACGTCTTTAGATTTTGATGACATGCTAGCTGCAATCTCTGGAGGTGCTCAAGGTGGTACTGCTTATGGATTATTTGAAAACTCTGAAGAAATGGCATTGAACTTAGGTTTCTCTGGATTCAGAAGAGGTTCTTATGACTTCTATAAAACTGACTGGAAATACTTAAACGATGCTTCTACTCGTGGAGGTGTTGATGGTATTAGCTCTATCGAAGGTGTATTAGTACCTGCTGGAACTTCTACAGTATATGACCAAATCTTAGGAACTAACATCAGAAGACCTTTCTTACACGTAAGATATAGAGCTTCTCAATCTGATGATAGAAGAATGAAGTCTTGGTTAACTGGTTCAGCTGGAGGCGCTGCAACATCTGATTTAGATGCAATGCAAGTAAACTTCCTATCTGAAAGATGTTTAGTAACTCAAGGTGCTAACAACTTTGTATTATTCAAAGGAATCTAAGGATTCAAATTAATGTAATATTACCCTCGTAATAACTACGGGGGTAATTATTACTTTTATACGACGATAGCCTACTACTATTATTATATACTAGCTATTGTCACACTTACAAACTATTTAATTATATTATATTATGGCTGCAAAAAAAGCACCAGCAAAAAAAGTTGAGGTTGCTCCTCAGCAAAAAGAAGTGGCTAAAGCCGCTCCAAAAGTAGAACCAACAAAACCAAGTTGGGAAATAAAAGATAGAGTATATTTTTTAAAAGGTAATAAATCCCCTTTAACTCTAACGATACCAGGTAGGCATACTAGAAAGCATGCTTTACTTTATTTTGACATAAAATCTGGAAAGCAAAGAGAGATAAGATATGCTACAAACCAAGAGTCTCCTCTTGTTGATGAACAAAAAGGAGAATGCACTATGGGGCACATAAGATTTCTTGACGGCACATTAACTGTACCTAAGGAAAAGCAAAATCTACAAAAATTGTTATCCCTATATCATCCTTTAAAAGATAAAATATACCAAGAATTTAGTGCTGTTGAAGAAGCTGAAGACGAATTAGACATACTAGATATGCAAATTGATGCTTTGAATGCCGCTAGAGAAATGGATATTGATCAAGCTGAAGCTATACTAAGAGTTGAATTAGGTTCTAAAGTTAGCAATATGAGCTCTAAGGAGTTAAAAAGAGACTTGATGTTGTTTGCTAAAAACAATGCAGCATTATTCATAGACTTAGCAAATGATGAAAACGTACAGCTAAGAAATGTAGCTATTAGAGCTTCAGAGCTTGGTATTATAATTTTATCACAAGATCAAAGAACATTTACTTGGGGATCCAATGGAAGGAAGCTAATGACAATTCCTTTTGATGAAAATCCTTACTCTGCGATGGCAGCTTACTTTAAAACCGATGAAGGTGTTGAAGTTTTCAGATCTGTAGAGAAAAACTTAAATTAACATGTAATCATTAATATAGGCCGGCTACTCTAAGTGGTCGGTCATATTATAACAAAAAAACAAAATAATGGCTATAAACGTAGATTTAGTTTATAAAACTGTCTTATTAATACTCAATCAACAACAAAGAGGTTATATAACACCTGACGAGTTTAGTAAAGTAGGTAATCAAGTGCAGTTAGGTATATTTGAAAAATATATGAGCGACTTAAATCAACAGCTTCGTATACCGGAAAACGATAGCGAATATGCCAATAGAGTAAAAAATATTGATGAAAAAATCGATATATTTAAAAGAATAGGACCTGCTACGTACAGCGCTCCTTATTTTAACTTACCTACAACAGCGACCACTGCTACTACTACGCAAACATTTACAGTGCCAGCTTTGCCAAACCCTGCTACAAATAAAATATATAACGTAACTAATTGGTCAGCATCTCAATCACAAGAAGCTGTAATTAAGGTGTATAAAAACGGGGTACTGCAAACTTCTCCAGCACAGTACTCATTTAATACAACATCGAATAATATAGTTTTTGTTACGGCACCTGCTATTAATGAAGTTATAGTTGCAGAGTTGTATCCATCAGATTTTTATAGACTAGGTACCGTTATATACAATGACACAGTGGAAGCTCAAATGGTAGATAGAAATGAATGGTATAAAATAAAGAAAGCACCGCTAATAGCACCTACAACTTCTCAACCGGTGTTCTTATATGAAAATAACAAAATAGAATTATTTCCTACATCTATTACTTCAAATGTACAGGTTTCCTATATAAAGAAACCTAACCAAGTACAATGGGGATACTCTATTGGATCTTTAGGTCAGTTCTTATATGACCCATCATCCTCTACAAACTTTGAATTGCATACCTCAGAGCAAGTAGATTTAATAAGCGGTATACTTGTGTACTCTGGAGTTATAATACAGGACCCTACTATAATACAAGTAGCATCTCAACAAGTTCAACAAGAAGACATTAACGAAAAATCATAATAAACCATGGGTTTAATCACTGAAAATAATCAACAGTATTATGCAGGTTCTCAGCAATTTGTATCTGCTGCAGGAACAAATCAAAAATTTACAACTACTTTTGATACTAATTTAGTTTTTGGTAGCTACGATCCTTTGCAGGTTAATTATGCTTTAAACAATTTTAAATTATACACAGCTCCAGCTGGATCATTAACATATACGGAATACGTATCACCTTATACGGTAACTGGTAATGAAATTGAAATAGCCGCTAACTTAGTTTTAAACACCAATGTTGTTGTTCAATTAAAATCTACAAACGGAGGTAATTATGGCAACAAGGACGCATTTGGTCAAGCAGTAGAAAACAACTATGATAGCTACTCTTATATTAAATTAGATGAATTAATTAATAACTTTCAAATAGCCTACGTAGGAACAGGTAAATTAATACCTAGCTGTAAAAGAACAGATATTATATTTCACGCTAAAAGAGGTTTACAAGAATTTAGTTATGATACTTTAAAGAGCATAAAGTCTCAAGAATTAACTATACCTCCAGGACTCAGTGTAGTTATACCTCAGGACTATGTAAATTACGTTAAAGTTTCTTGGATAGACAAGCTAGGAATCAAAAGACCTATTTATCCTGCGAACAATTTAACTATAAACCCATACAGTACTCCAACACAGGATAGTCTAGGTATACCAATACAAGATAGTTTTGGAAACAACATACAAGGGACATCGATAACAGAAGACAGATGGGCTAGTGATCCGGTAATAAATGAAGATCTTTTCGGATATAACAGAGACGAACTTTTAGGTAGAGGATATGGGTATGGTCAAATGTATGGTATGGATCCACAATATTCTCAAGCAAACGGTTGGTTTACTATAAATGACAGGGAAGGTAAAATGTCTTTTTCAAGCAATTTAGCTAATAAGTTAATTGTTTTAGAATACATTTCAGACGGTTTAGCTTATGATATGGATACTAGAATACCAAAGATGGCAGAAGAAGCTCTATATGCTCATATAAGCCACGCTGTCGTAGCTTCTAGAATAAACCAACCTGAATATATAGTTAGAAGATTAAAACAAGATAGAAGCGCTAAATTAAGAAATGCTAAAATAAGATTATCTAACATTAAGCTTGATGAAATAGTTCAAGTAATGAGAGGTAAATCTAAATGGATTAAACATTAGGATTAAATGGCTGAAATAAAAAACACTTTTCTTAAAGGAAAAATGAATCAAGATCTTGACTCTCGTATTATACCTAACGGTGAATATAGGGAAGCTAGAAATTTATCTATAAGTAGATCAGAAGGTTCTACTGTAGGTGAATTTGAAAACGTTTTAGGTAATATAAAAATATCAAGTCTAGGTGATTTAAGCCCAGCTGCTCCAGCTAATACTGAAATTATAGGTAAATTCATTGATGACAATTCAAGTATGGCTTATTTTATGGCTACTGATTGGAATCCAGGTGATGAAACTAGAGCTCCAGGTACCGCTAAGTGTTACATAGTAAGCGTTGACTTGTCTTCTACAAACCCCCCATTAGTACTGGTTCAAGGTAGTTTTTTAAATTTTAATCAAGGTTATATAATAACCGGTATAAATTTAATTGAAAATCAATTATTTTGGACAGACAATTTAAACCAGCCAAGAAAAATAAATGTAGCTCTTGCTACTAGCAATTCATCGCATTACACAACAGAAGATCAAATATCTGTAGCAAAATATGCTCCCTTCGAGCCAATACTAGCTATAGAAAGAGTTCAAACAACTTTAAATGGAGACGTTACAGCTTCCGATACTATAGTTGTAGCAGATTCTACCGGTATAAAAGTAGGTGATATTGTTACTGATAAAGTAAAACTTGGCGCACAACAAATATTAGAATTAGTTACAGTTATAGGAAAACCTGCTGTAGATCCGCTAGCTATTCCTCCTGTTGCAGCAAACACATTAACATTATCTATTCCTGTTACTATAATAGATACTACTCCTTTAGATTTCAGCAGACCTTCTATGACTAATAAGAAGGATTTATTTATGTCTAATCATTCTTCAGGGGCTGTTACTATAACTGGAGGAGGTACACCTAATCCAATAACAGCTGTATACACTATAAGCGCGACCGGAGCTGATGTTGATTTTTTATACAGCGGTAACAACGGAATACCTAAAGTAGGTGATTTAGTTAGTGGGCCAGGAATATCTGCTGATACTAGGGTTTCTTTTGTTGAAGTAGTAGATAATGATGCGGCTACACCTAAGCAATCTATATCTATAAAGCTAAATAAAGAAACTACAACCGTTAATACAAATGTTATATCAATAAGTGATAACCCTGATTACGATGCTAATTGGAAAGGTGATGATAATTTTTTAGAGGATAAGTTTGTAAGGTTTAGTTATAGATTTAAATTTGAAGATAACGAATATTCTTTAATGGCGCCTTTTAGCCAACCTATGTTTATACCAAAACAATACAGTCAATTTGGCGGAGGTTTATTGTCTCCTACAGAAGATATGGATGATGCTTACAAATCTACCATTATAACGTGGTTTGAAAATAATATAAACAATATACTTTTAAAAATACCTGTAATGTCGAGTACAGCGGCAGGTTTAACGAACAGCTTCAAGATAACCGACATCGACATACTATATAAGGAATCGGATGCGTTAGCTGTAAAAGTGCTTGACACTGTTGAGATGGCTAATCCATCTCCTACTTTTTCTTCAATAGTATTTCACGATGCTATCCACGGTATAAACACCAAATACTTTTTAGACTATGACTACAGCTCCACAAAGCCATACAAAACATTACCTAATAATCAAGTAACAAGAGTATCTGATAAAGTTCCTGTAAGAGCGCTAGCTCAGGAAGTTATAGGTAATAGAATTGTTTATGGAAACTATTTAGACAGACATACAGGGCCTAACTCAATAGATTTTAGTGCAAATGCTAGTAATAAATCTACTAAGTTTGACAATTATACACAATACCCAAAACATCAATTAAAACAAAATAGAACATATCAAGTAGGCTTTGTGCTTTCAGATAGATACGGAAGACAGTCGGATGTAATTTTATCATCTTACGACAATGTGCCTGGTATATCGGGATCTACTGTTTTTCATCCTTATAATACCTTAGCTGATCAAACTTCTAACGCAATTTTAGATTGGCTAGGAGATGCCTTGGTCGTTACTTTAAATAAAGCGGTGCAATCAACTTACAATATAGCGTTAGGCACACCTGGTATTTACTCTGCAGATAACCCACTTGGATGGTACTCTTATAAAGTAGTTGTAAAACAGACAGAGCAAGAATACTATAATGTTTATTTACCTGGGTTTGTGAATGGATACCCTGTAACTCAAAATAACGAAAGAAACAAAAGTTTTTTCACAACTCTTTTAGGCGACAACGTAAACAAGATACCTAGAAATCTAAAAGAAGTAGGGCCTAACGATAGAGACTATGGAAGTGATGAAAGCTTAAATATTAGAGTTAACAATCCGCTTATAAATAATAAAAGCGGAGCTGTATATCCGAAGACTAAAGCTTGGAACGCTCAGTACTATCCATCAGGTATAGAACAAGAGGTTATACAAATAGCTACAGTGAGAGATATGGAAATACAAGCCATACCTTTTAAACCAAATGCTGTGAGTGGAGAATACGGTGAGTCTGCTATATTACAAACTTACAATTACTTTGGAGGCGTAGTGGCTAATGGGGTAGAAAGCGTAAACGAAGTTCCAGAACCTACGGGTAGAATACCATGGGGTACAACAGGGCCAGACGCTCCTTTGTATAGCGCAGATTCAAACCCTTTTGTTATAAAAGGTAATCAATCTGAAAATATAAACAATCCGATAGGTGCTTATGTTACTACCTTTTCTGTAAACGCCCCACCTTCGCCTCCTACTCGTCCTGTATTCTCTATGGTGCCTTTTTTATCAGTAGCTGAAACAAACCCGGTTGAATCTTTGTTGGATATATTTTGGGAAACATCATTATCTGGAAATTTAGCAGAATTAAATGCTTTGGTTGATTCCCAATACGGAGGGTTGACAAGCTCTAACTTTGTAGCTGCTGAATTTTTTGAAAATGTAACAAATCCAACTATAGTAGGAACGCCTTTTAAATTTAAAGACGGAGCTGGAACCGAAATAAATGCTTCTCTTATTACTATAAACAGTATAAGCATAATAGACGCGGACGGAAATGCTTTTGATCCTAATAACCTTCCTTTTACGATAACACCAAATGGACAAAACTTTGAAATTAAAACTAACACTACGTTTTTTTATAACACAGATGTTGATACTTCAGGTTCAGGTGTATACACTATAACTGTTAACACAAGTTACACAAGTGGAGCAGGAGATTTTGACGACCCTATAACATTGCCAAATATATCCTTAAAGAACTCAGCTCCAGTAATAGGTTCATTCGTTCAGCCTACAGGCGTAACGACACAAGCGAACCAAGTTATAATAGATACATTAACAGCTGTAAACGGCAGTGCCAATACAAGTGTTAATACGGAAGAGTTAAAGTGGTCGTTAGACCCGATTAGAACGGATTTTTCTATAAACGAAGATACAGGTGATTTAACTTCTACAGAAGAATTAATTGATAACACCCTTTATAATGTAGGTATAAAAGTAACTGATCTTAACGGAAACGGCTTATCAGATACAGCAACTTTGACTTTTCAGGTTGGGAACCCTAGAGTAAACAAAGCTTTATGCGAGGGGTGGCAAGCCGGTTTAACCACTAGGTGCGAAAGTGCTCTTAGGGTTCAGTTTTTTAATGACGCTATAGAGGTAAACGAACAAGCTGAATCTGTTACAAATAATGGATTTACAGTTACATACCCTGGAGTAAATCAATCAGATGTATATAATGTTCTTGCGCGCAACCCTACAAGTGTAATTCCTCCAGGTATAACACCTGTAGATAACACAACCGGAGCTTTATTACAGGGGGCTTTATTCATAAAGCCAACTCTAGCAAATGTAGGTGGAAGCGCTGGACAAGATGATGATATTATTGGATTTACGATTCAACATAAACCTGTCGGATCAGGTAGCTGGAGTCAAGCCGTAGACTCTAGTGGATTTACCGTGTATAATGAAACATTGCAAGTAGGTGTTAATGATACTGTTTTTATAGAAAAGATTTTTGATACACCTGGAGAATATAAAGTTTTAAGCACAAGAATAAGTGGTGGTCAATGCAACTTGTCTCCTCAAAATTTATCAACTAGCTTTACAGTTGAATTTGGAGACGCAAATTATGTGGGAGATCCATGTGATGATGCTCCGTTGTAATAAAAGAAAAAAACAAGTAATAAATATAATATGCCAATAACATTAGAAGTAGGATATTTTAACTCATTTTACATGAAGAGATTAGCTGATTTGCCTGCTGGAAACGGTGAGACAGGAAGTGCTAATTATACATCTCCAACTACTAGTGTAATTCAAGAAGATTGGTACATAGAAGAATCTAGAATACGAGGCGGTTATAATAATACTTCTACTGATTTAGGTGTAAAAGCTTATATCGTAGAAGATAACGATGCCCAGCAGCGTAGAAAAAATTCATTAATATATTCAGGAATATTTAATTCCAGGACAGGCGTAAACCAATCTAATCAATTTAGTACAGCCGAAGAGATAACTAGAAGTGTTGATCCTTCTGGTGGTAGCATACAAAAGCTTTACGCTGAAGATACTAACTTAATAATATTTCAAGAAGATAAAGTTAATAGAGCTTTAATAGACAAGGACGCTATATATTCCGCTGAAGGCTCAGCTATAACAACCACAGCCAATTTAGTTATAGGTCAAATAGTTTCATATGCTGGAGAGTATGGTATATCTACAAACCCAGAATCTTTTGCTGTTTATGGCTATCAAAAATACTTTACTGATCGTAATAGAAACGCAGTTTTAAGACTGTCAAGAGATGGTATAACTGAAATATCGAATTACGGCATGGTAGATTTCTTTAGAGATAAGCTATCGCTAGTAGGTACTACGGGTAAAATTATTGGTTCTTACGATATATATAACAAAAACTATGTAGTATCCTTGCAAGAAAACAACGGCAACTATAATACTTTAGGGTTTGAAGAATCTACTAATGGTTGGATTAGTTTTTATGACTACAAGCCAAGCAGCGGATTTAGCTCTCAAGGTAAGTTTTTTACAACAAATGGTACATCGGTATGGAAACACTATTCTACAGATGTTAATAGAGGTAGCTTTTACGGAACAAGTAATAAGTCTTCTGTTAAATTAATATTAAATCCTGACCCTACAAGAGTAAAGACTTTTAAAACAATAGATTACGAAGGTACAAATGGATGGGAAGTAATATCTTTAGTTTCAGATGACACAGGGACTGATTTAGTTAACGGAGTATGGGTTAATAACAGCGAGCAAGGTACTAGCAGTGCTGATCCAGCTACTTTTACTTTAACTAATCCAGGAAGCGGATTTTACGTTACAGGTAATAACGTAGGAACTTCGTCGGATGGCTTCGGTGTTGGAATGAAAGTTAATATAGTTGCAAGCGGGGGCATAACTCAAATATCAATATCTGACCCTGGATTTGGATATCAACCAGGAGATGTTCAAACAGTACTAGCAAACGGGAGTGGTGGAGTTGGCGTTAATGCTACCTTTGTATTAAATACTTATACCAATGTGTATAGCAGAATATACAGTTATAATGAAGGTATATACTTTGAAAATAACGTACCTTACAGAGCTGGGTTTGACAGGAAGCAAAACAGATATGTTGCTGCTATAAGAAATAATTCAACAACTCCTTTAGCGGGTCAAGTTTTAAGTGGACCTAGCAACACAGGTATAAAAGCATACTACACAACAGTAACTATGCAAACAGATACTACTACAGATCCCGGTGGATTAAAAGAATTATTCGCGGTAAGTTCAACATACGGAAGATAAAACAAATAACATGATAGAATTTTTAGAAATATTTTTATTTGGACAAGGCGATGTTCAAATGGCGGAACCTTTAAGCTTAGGAGCGGCTGCTTTAATATCAGCGGGTACTCAAATCTTAGGCTCTTTGTTCGGCGGAGGCGCTAGAAGAAGAGCAGAGAGAGATGCTCAACGCAAACAAGCTAGGCTTCAAAGAAAACTTAGTAACCTAGAAGCTAATAGACAAGCAATAACAAATCCTTACTCAGGTGTTAAAAACTTAAGCGGCTTAGCCGTAGACCTTAGTTCTAGCTTGTCAAATCCTTATGCTAATTTAAGCGTTGCTACAAAAGCAGCAGAAATGCAAGTAGAGCAAGCAGATATATCTTTAGCAAATACTTTAGACAATTTAAGATCAACGGGATCTGGAGCAGGTGGTGCAACAGCATTAGCTCAAGCTGCATTGCAAAGCAAGAAGGGTGTTACTGCAAGTATAGAGATGCAGGAAAAACAAAACGAAGATAAAAGAGCCGCAGGAGAAGCTCAATTGCAACAATTAAGAATGCAAGAAGGCGCTAGAATTCAAGGTATACAAATCGGTGAAGGTGGTAGAGTTCAAGGGTTAGATGCTGCTGGAAAGCAATTTATGTTTAACACGCAAGAACAAAGAGAAATGGCACAACTAGATAGAGTATCCGCTCAATTAGCAGGAGCCGAAGGTCAAGCTATGCAGGCCTCTGCTGCTAGACAAGCAAATACCGCGGGTTTAATTGGTGGTTTGGCTGGAATTGGAGGTAACCTATTAACAGGTTTAGCACAGCAAGGGTCAACTCCTTATGATAATTCCGCTTCTTTAGGCTCTAATCCTGTTAATTTTACAAATGATCAAATGAGTGCTTTGGTTAACGCAAGCAACGTAGCCAGTACGATATCGGGGTTAAGATTATAAAAAAATAAAAAATGAGTTATAGAAATCCAAAACAGTATATAGATACGCAATCAATGCAGATTCAACAGGATCTACAAAAAACACTAGCTAATGTAGGTAGTCAAACGGTTGCTAATATAAATAAAATACATGAAGAGAACGCTAAAAAAGTAGAAGCGATTAGAGCAAATGCAGATGCAAGAGTAGAGAAAGCGCAAAATTCAATTATACAAGCGCAATCTAAAAACCCTACTGCTGATTTTGGTGACTTACAGCCTCAGTTGTCTAAAATGAATAATCTTTTACTTAAGGATCCCACTAAAAGAACAGCAGAAGAAAAAACATTTATTACAAGCATGCAATCTATTGGAGACACTATGGGTAATATGCTTAAAAATACAGCAATGGCTCAAGAAGCAATGCTTGACCAAATTAATAAAAATCCTGGGACTATGGGGGCTATAGATCCAAAAGCAGACCCTGAACTGTACGCTAAGCTGTCTGTGTTAGCAAATAGAACAGAAGGGCGCACTGTAGCTAAATATAAAACAAATAAAAACGGTCAGGTTGTTTTTTCTTTAGATGTTTATGAAAAAACTAAAGACGGGGAAAGATTTGTAGGTAATGTTATAAACGATAATGTTGGCACTACTCAAATGCCTAATATAATACCTGATGTTGGGCAGGAAATGACAGACGCTATTACTAGAACTTTAAATTCAAATGATTTTACTAGTGAATTTTCTGAGTTTTTAGAGAATGGTGAAAAAGTTTACAAGAATAAAAAAACAGGAGCTAGAATAAGTCGTGAAGATTTTAAAGCAAAACTTAGAGCCAATGCGATGCCTATAATAATGGGGCTTACAGAAAGAGAAAAAGCTTCCCTGTACAACAATGTGCTTAAAAGAAAAGGTGATGATTTTGCTTACAGCGGAGGAAGATTAACTGAATTGCAGAAAAATACAAAAGACTTAATACTAGCAGATGCATTTATGGAGGACATGATGAAAAGAGCTGAGTTACAGTCTAATGTTTTAGGGAAAACTTTTGATGTTACCCCTTCACAAAGTGATTCTAAAAAAATTATAGTTAAAGATTTTGAAAAAGGCGTTAAAAACGCTTCAAAAAACATAACTACTAGCAAAGGCGTTACTTATATGTTAACTGATGGTACGCCATTTATAATAAAAAATAATAAAGTAACACAAGAAGTAAATCCTAATGCAAAATATGTTTATACTCCCAAAGGAGACGAAGACTCAGCTGGTGTACCCATTGAGGTTAACTATTGGAAAAGAGTGCCGGCAAATATTAAAGATTTAAGTAAAGGGTATAAATATGAAATAAATTTACAAGAAATTTTAGACACTTTCGGGGGCGATCAATTCAGGAAACTATAACTATTAAATATAATACTATGTATATAAATAAAGAAACAGGTGATAAAGTATCAGTTGAAGATATGCAAAAATATGCTGATGAAAATGGAGTAAGCGTAGAGCAATATGCGCGAGATTTTAATTATATTTTAGAAGAACAATCAGGAGCTCCTACATCGAACGCCGCAAAAGACTCTGAGTCTAGAGTAAAAGATGGTGACTTGCTTGATCCAAATTTTCAACAAGGCACTGCAGCGGATGCGGGTGTAGTGCAGCCAATGACAGCATCACAAGCAGGTTATACGGAACCAAAAGATACGGCATCTTCGTCGGTAGTTGGTTTATCGGACTCTCGAATTGAGGAAATAGAAAAAAACTTTAAAGTAGGGTATTACCATCCTGAACAAAGAGAGGCTTATAAAAACTGGGAGGAAACAGGAAAAGTAGATGGCTCACTTTTGCCTGATTTTAATGTAGACGATTATAAAAAAAGCGAAAGAGTTATAAATGACGATTTTAGAAAAGAAGTTGAAAAAATATATCAAGAATCTGCTAAAGGAGTTAAGTTAGATAAATTTGGCTCTTTTGATTATGATGATAAAAAATCTATTGCTAATTTTAGAGATAGAGCAATAAATAAGCTTATAAAGGAAAATAAAACTATTCAAGATAAAATTCTACCACAAGCTACAAGTCAAGCTAAATTTGAATTTGATTCTGCAAACGATAAGTTAAAAGAAAAATACGGAATAAACAGTAAAAACGTTAGCCAAGAAAATATAGACAATTATACTAAAGAAGCTACCGCGCAATTCAATGCGTTGGTCAATTCAAAAGTAAATTCTACTCCTGAGTTTAAGCAGATTATAACAGATTTTAATTCTGTAATGGATGAAACAGGTAGAGTAGGTCTTGAAGCTTTTACTAGAGGTAAAGACTGGGAAGGTTTAATGTCTTTAGAAAGAGGCTTGCAAGCGTCTAATAATCCACTAAGTAAACTAGTGTTTAAGTTTATACAGCAAACCTACGCTGGAGGGAAACAAATAAAAGATGGATTAGACGAAGCGGGAGTATACGGAGCTATACAAATGAATGAAAGATTTATTTCTCAATTAGATGATTTTAAAGGAAAAGAAACAAACAAAATAAAAAATAAATACCTCGAAGAAGGTTATACTGAAGAGCAAGCAAGTTTAGGGGCCAACGAAGATATTAAGTCTCAAAAAGGTTGGTGGAGAGAGTCAGAAGATGATCTAGCTAATGCTTTTAAGTTCGTTAAAATAACTAGCGAAAATCAAACAATTCCTTCCGGCGTCACAAAAGGAACTTTTCAAGATTATGAAAATAGCGTAAATAAAAAAACCGAAGCAGAAGATTTATCTATTAGAGGAAGATTAATAGACGTTGCGGATCAGCAATTGGCTACATCTGCTTATGGGACTGACGAGTTTAAAAACTTTATGAAGGGCGACAATATGCTAGAGAACAGTGTTAGCATGGTTGGAAAACAATTACTTCCTCAAATGGGTATTGCAATACTCACAGCTGGAGTTGGTAACGCTATTCAAATGGGTAGTGGGATGTATGTTGACGGTATAAATAATAAAATTAGAGAAAAGTACGGCTTAAGCGACGAAGAAGAGATAACTCAAGACATGCTTAAAAATGTTATTAGCGACAATGAGTTTATTGATGTTTTAGTTACAAAATCTGTTGCAGGTGGTTTTCTAGCTGGACAATTGGAAAGGTTAGGAGCTGGCAAGCTTTTAAGCAATCTAACGAACGAAGGAGCGGCTTCTATACTAAGAACAGGTATTAAAAGATATGCTCAAAGAGTTGGTGGTCAAACTATAAGAAACTTTTCTACAGGCGCTACAGAAGCTATAACAGAGGTTTTACAAGAAGTTCTTTCAGCAAGTGTTGCAGGTGGCGAGTTAGACAAAGAGCAGCTATTTGAAGCAGGGGGAACCGGTTTTTTAGTATCAGCAATGACTGGTCTAGGTGGTAATGTTGTTACTCAAACTATACAAGAAGTTAAAACTTTAAATAGGATAGTAGCTGGAAAGTTAAACCCTGAAAGCGCTGAAGCTTTTTTTAACACAAAATCAGCAGAAATAGACAATATACTTAAAACCGAAACTAATCCATCTAAAATACAAGAGCTTAAAGAAAAAAAGCAATCTATATTAGACGCAAGAAACGCTAATTTAAAAATACCTTCCAACTTTTCAACTGCAGCTAAAGAAAAAATATTTAATTTAGTTGAAGAAAAGCAAAATATTGAAAAAGAAATTAAAAACAAAGACCCTGAACTAGTTAGAAATCAAACAGACAGAATCAAAGAGATTAACACCGAATTAAACGTTATATCCAGTTTAGAAACCCAGGTAAAAACGGTAGAAAAACTAACTAAAGATGTGAAAGGGCTAAAAGTTGAATCTCTTGACAATGCAGAAGCTATATCAAATTTTATTGAAGAAAACAATATTGATGTAGATAGCAAAAAAGCATCACAACAACAAGGGTTTATTTATCAAGATCCAAAAACAGGTGAGCAAATAATCATAATAAACAAAGAAGTTGCAGCAAAAGAATATGCTGTTAACGTAGCGGCCCACGAATTTCTACACGGTCTACTATTCCAAACCGTTAAAAACTCACCTGAAACACAAGTAGCTTTAGGTAAATCTTTAAACGAATATATAAACAAAATTGATGCTACCCAGGTCAAAGATAGCAACTTTGCAAAAAGGTTAGAAAGCTATAAAGATATGGATGAAGCTACTCAATCTGAAGAAGTTCTAACTTTATTTTCTGATGCTATTGCTACTGGTGATATACAGTTTAATGAAAGCGTATTTACAAAAATTGGCGATGTTATTCGTAGAACTTTACAAAATTTAGGTGTAAAAGTTAAATTTAATAACGGCAAAGACGTTTATAATTTTGTTAAAGATTATAACAAAAGTATAGAAAAAGGGAAATTAACTAAAGCTCAAAAAGAAATTAGCAAAAAGGGAGCGACAGGATCGCTTGTTTCAGAGCAAGCTCAAGAATCAAAACCTGGAATTAAAGAAAGTAAGCAATTAACACCTGAGCAAGACACTCAACTTAGGTCTGATGTTGCTGAAATAAAAGAAGAAGCATCCAAAGGAGAGGCTTTAGCTAAGCAATTTAATAAAGATTTTGTCAAAGGCGCTAAGCAAACAAGGCTAGAAAACAAAGTATTACAAGAAATTAAACCTGTTGTAGATAGAGTTGTTACTAATAGAACTAAGGCTTTATATGATCCTATAGCAGAAGATGCTAAAAAGAATGTTAGCAGACAAATGTTTCAAGAATCAATGCGTTCTGACATTGAGTCCATGGTATTTGATGAATTTACAGGTAAGCAAGATCTTGAAAAGTTTATAGTAAATAGAGCTTTTTTAAGAGCTAATAACTTAGCGGAAAGATTAGGTATTAAAAGCGCTGAAGAAGGTATTACTAAAGGTTTAGAAGCCGCTGAAAAAGTTGCAGTAGAGGAAACATCTGCACCTAAAGCAGACAAGCCTAAGTATAGAAATATATTAAAAAGCAATACATTACCTACCGAAACGGTTAATACTATAAAGGATAAAGTACTTAAAACAGTAAGAACTTTAAAGTCTAAATTAGATACTAAGGTATCTATAAACAAAACTGTAACACCTCTTGTAGCAGAAATTAAAAAGAATATGGGTAAGCAAGCTGACATTGACTTTAAAAAAGCGATGGGTGGTAAAAAAGATGCTCAACTAAGAAGATTTTTAATTAAGAATAAAAGAGTTGTATTAGAAAATATGACTACAACTTGGCTTATGGGTGCAATGCCTGGAGCTGTGCAAAAGCAAGTTAATGGTAGTTTTACTTCGGATTGGCAAGGTAAAAAGATTGATAGAGAAAAAACATCGACACAGCAAGCTGGAAGAACATCTGGAGCAGAGATCGTTAGAAGACTTCCTAACGCGTTTAAAAACTTAGATGATAAAACATATTTAAGTTATATTATAGACGAGTCTGGAGCGCCTATACGAGGTCGTAAAGAGTCTTTAGCTAAAGCTATGGCAGAAGAATTATCTTTTGATATATTTACTACGGAATTACAAAATGAAGATAGCGATATAAGAAAAGCGCTTGAGGGTAATCAAAAAGCTTTAGGTGTTGTTTTAGCAGATAATTACGTGCAAGAAGTTACAAGAGATGTAGAAAGAGGTACAGTTAAGTTTAGCAAAGGCGCATTGCCTTATGTAGGGAAGTTAGTGAAACTTGGTATAAAAAACGGTATAGACGAAGTTGTTGATGTTGACGGAAATATATTGGTTAATTTACCAGGAATGGACAATATTGATACAAAGGGCTTGGGAAGCGTTGTTAGAAAAGCCTTCGACATAGGTTTGGTCCCTGATGGGAAAGAGCTTAGATTTTTACAATCCATACAAGGCTCAAAAATTATACCGCAAAGCATTAAAGACTCAGTTAAAAGAGCTATAACAAGTAAAAGTGAATTAACTATTAGAAAAGCATTAGCGGAAGATATGGTTATAGTAGCCAACTCTTTAGGCTCTGACGTGACTAATATAATAGGGTTTGATGGGTTAGGGTTTTTTAATAGGCTGCTTGACTCTGCAAAAACTAAAAAAGACAAGATTACCGGAGAAATTATTCCAGGAGCCAAAGGTGATTTTTATGATACTAAGGTTGATATGATAAAAAATCAACCTAAAAGCTCTGGTTTACCAATTAATTACAATGGAGCTGAGGTTTCACCTATGAATTCTAAAACAGGAGTTATGGGAAAAATTAGCCGTATATTAAATAAAGATATAACAGCTGAACAAAAAATGAAGGAATATGAAAAATTAATTCCTGAAATTGAAGCAGCTAATGTACAAAACAAAATATTAGCTAAATATATAATAACTAAGTTAGTTAATTTAGTTCAAGATGGGAAAATATCTCCTAAGTCCTTTATAAGTATACTGCAAGCACAAACCAATGCCACTGCAGGTCTTAGGTCTTTAACAGGTTTAAAATATATAACTTTTAAAGATGGTCCCCAGGGAAATATGAAAGGCGAGCATTTAGCAGACAATGGTACTAGTATGTTTGAAATCGCGGAACTTGGGTTTGAAAATAATACAAAAAAAGAACTTTCTTTTAAAATTGATGGAATTTTAGAGTTCCATGATCAATGGCTTGAAAACAGAGAAACTTTAGATTTTGTAGATCAATTTGGTAAAAACAATCCTAATAAAGATTTAAGAATAAGATTACTAGCAAATAAGGATCAAGTTTTTGTATATACTTACGATTTAAAGCCGGCTGAAGATTTAATAACGGAAAGAGAAAGCGCTATAAAAAGCCGAAATGCTTTAGAAAAATCTATTGATTTTAAACAATTAAACACCGTTGATGCTCAGCAGAAAGCTATTGACAACGGAACATCTCTTAAGTTTTCTAAGTCACCTAAAAAAATACGTGTATTTGATTTTGATGATACTTTAGCTAGAACTAAAAGTAATGTATTGTATACAATGCCAGGTGAGGTTAGAATATTTCATGGTGGCGATATAAAATCAGTTAAAGACATCGATGGCTTTGCGTATTTTTCGGAAGATCAAAAGCAAGCTGCCGCATATGCTAAAGGTAATCAAGGAGAGGTTAGCAGTTTTAAAATAGATGAAACATCTATTGCAACAGAGGATCAAGTGTTTGATGTTATTAACGCTTTAGGTATTAAGCCAAGAGCTGGATACGAAGTAGACGAATCTAGCTTGTATGAACTTATTGATCCTAGATTTGAGCAATCATTTTCTAAAAAAGATCTTGAAAAATTAGCAGTAGCGCTTAAAAGAAAAGGAATAAAAGCAGCAAGATTCACGGACACTAATATTAGTCAAGGTAAAAATGAAGGTAGAGAAACCGAAAACATTGTAGTGTTTGACAAGAAAACAGTACAAGAACAAGCTAAACTTACAGCTGCTGAATTTGCTGCTAAAAGCGATGAAATGGCGGCTAAAGGCGCTGATTTTGACTTTATTGAGTTTAGTAAAGTTATGAATGGTCAAGAAGGTCCTTTATTGAAAGTAGCTAAAATCATAGCGGAAAAAAGAGGTACTGATGATTTGTTTGTTTTAACTGCTAGGCCGCAAGATGCTGCAGGTCCTATACAAGATTTTTTAGCTGAACTAGGTTTAGATATTCCATTAGAAAACATTACCGGTTTAGCTGACGGAAACCCTAAAGCAAAAGCTGACTGGATGGTTGGTAAAGTAGCTGAAGGTTATAATGATTTTTACTTTGCTGATGACCACTTAGGAAATGTCAAAGCTGTTAAAGATGTATTTAATACTTTCGATGTGAAAGGTAAAGTGCAACAAGCTAAGATTAAATTCAGTAAAGGTTTAGACAAGGGCTTTAATGATATGATTGAGCGTCAAACCGGTACAGAATCTTTTAAAGAATTTTCTAAAGGTGTAGCGCAAAGAAGAGGTAAAAAGGTTGGAAAGTTTAAAATATTTGTTTCACCTTCGGCTGAAGACTTTAGAGGATTAACTCAATATAAGTTTGCAGGTAAAGGCAAGCAAGGTGAAGCTGATCAAAAATTCTTTGAAGAAGCGCTTATGGACCCTTATTTTAAAGGTGTTGCCGCGCTAGAGTCCGCAAGAGAGGTTATAAAGAACGACACTAAAGCTCTTTTTAAAATATTTAAACCTGTTAAAAAGAAATTAAATAAGTTAGTTCCAGGTATTGATTTTACCTATGATGGTGCTGTTCGTGTTTATCTTTGGAACAAAGCAGGTATAGAAATACCAGGTCTTACTAAAAGAGATAACAAAAAACTAAATGATATTGTAGCAAACGATCCAGAGCTTAGCGCTTTTGCGGATGCTCTATTATTGGTATCTAAGCAAGACACATGGCCTGCTCCTACTGAATACTGGGAAGCAAAAACAACTTTAAGTGATTTAAACACTTTAACTGAAAAAACTAATAGAAAAGAATACTTACAAGAGTTTATTGAGAACGTTGACATTATATTTAGCGAAAAGAACTTAAATAAAGTTGAAGCTTTATACGGTAAAGCATCAAGAACTGCTATTGAAAACGCTATATACGCTATGAAGACAGGCAGCAATAGCCCTAATCAAAACGGAGATGTTATAACAAACAGATGGTTAAAGTGGGTTAACAACTCTATAGGTACGATAATGTTCTTCAATAGAAGATCAGCATTGCTACAGTTAACATCTGCTACAAACTTTTTAAACTGGTCAGACAATAATCCAGCTAAAGCAGCATTGGCTTTTGCTAATCAACCGCAATACTGGAAAGATTGGGCTATGATATTTAACTCAGATAAATTAAAACAGCGTAGGAGTGGTTTAAAATCCGATGTTCAAGAGTCTGAAATAGCTAATGCAGCTAAAAATACGGAAGATAAAATAGGTTCAATCATAGCTTACTTATTAAAAATAGGTTTTTCACCAACACAAATAGCGGATAGTATCGCTATATCTTCAGGTGGTGCAACTTTTTATAGAAACAGAGTTAATACTTATAAGAAACAAGGGTTAGGCGTAAAAGAAGCAGAAGCAAAAGCTTTTGAAGATTTTAGTAAGCTTTCTGACGAAGCACAACAGTCAGGTGATCCTGCTTTAGTGTCTCAACAACAGCGAAGCGTTGCGGGACGTCTTATCTTATCTTTTCAGAACACGACTATGCAATACACTAGATTAATGAAAAAAGCTGGTCAGGATCTTATAAACAGGCGTGGGGACGCAAAAACTCATATATCTAAGATATTGTATTATGGTGCTTTGCAAAACTTTATATTTAATGCGCTGTCTCAGACCGCATTTGCGTTAATACCTGGTTTTGACGAAGAAGAGGATGAAGATGAGGTTAAAAGAGATGAAAAGCTAGAAGAAAAAGCATCTAGGGTTTTAAACGGCATGACAGATTCTATTATTAGAGGTACTGGTATATACGGGGCTGTTGTCACTACTATAAAAAACACATTCAATACTTGGAAAAGAGAAGCTGATAAAGGTTTTAAAGGTGATCAAGCTAAGACGCTTCTTGAAGCAGCTAACATATCTCCAGCTATAGGATCTAAACTTAGGAAAATATACTCAGCAATACAAGCATATCAATTTGATAAAGCGGTAATGGAGAAGCATCCTTGGAGTGTAACTATAGATGGTAAATTTAATCCTTCAGCTACATATAGCGTAATAGGAAACTTAGCATCAGCAGGGCTTAACTTGCCATTAGATAGAGCTTTAGCAGAAGCTAGAGGTGTGGCTGAAATGTTTGACAATAGAAATAGCGATATGCAAAGAATAGCATTAGCCTTAGGGTGGAGAACATGGAATGTAGGGGCTAAAAATGAAGAGTTTGATCTTATAAAAATGGAAGCTAAAGCTAAAAAGAAAGAGGATAGAAAAAAGGAAAGAGAAAAAAAGAAAAAAGAAAAAGACGCTTTTTATAAAAAGGTAGCTAAAACTATGAATAATTCAGAAAGAACAAAATATTTTTCTATTAGAGGAAAAACTAAAAGAAGACAATATTTAGATGAAATTGCTAAATTAAAAAATATTAATTAATGAAGTTTAAATATTTTACTTACGGAGAGTTTGATTCTCCAGACTTAAAAGGTAGTGGTAAAAATGTAAGTGATGAACTTATAAATATGCTGGACATTGTGCGTAAAAAGTACGGTAAGTCAGTAGTTATAAATTCAGGTTACAGAACACCTGAGCACAATAAGAGTGTTGGTGGAACTTCAGGCTCATCTCATATAAAAGGCTTAGCGGTTGACATTGCATGTAATAATTCTACTGACAGGTTTAAATTAGCAGGTATATTAAGAGAAGTTGGATTCAAAAGAATAGGTATGGGTTCAACATTTATACATGTAGATATAGATAAAGATAAATCACAAAACGTCCTTTGGACATACTAAAACAAAAACTATGAATATTAAATGCGGATCACCATTCAAATTGAAAGATGCTTGCTACAAAAAAGTAAAAGCACAGTACAAAGTATTTCCGTCGGCTTACGCCAGCGGAGCAATAGCTAAGTGTAGAAAAAATAAAGGCAAGAAATAATGAGACAGTCACCATTATTTGTTAGAAAAACAGAAAAAGGCGCAAGCCTGCGAAGATGGTTTAAAGAAGAATGGCAAACACCTAGCGGAGATAAAGACTATAGCGGTGGTGAAAACTTGTTTAGACCTAAGAAGAGGATAAGTAGTAAAACAGCTACTACTTGGAGCGAGCTGACCCCTGCTGAAAAGAAGGCAGCTCAGAGAGAAAAAAATGCTAAAGGTAGAGTTAGTAGATTTAAAAAGAAAAAGTAAATTATGAAAAAGTTAATTGACAAACTACAACATCAGTGGAATAGATTAATGTATAGATTAATGTTTCACAAGTACAAGGAATAACACACTGGGCGTACCATACCCATAAATTCCTGTAAATGAAAAGGGCCCTCAATACGAGAGCCCTTTTTTTAATATGTATAGCATAATTATCCGTCACACGCTAGACAGTCTTCATTCATAGCTTGTTGTGCGATATCACCACGTAAAACAGATTCTGTTCTAGTGTAGTATAAAGTTTTAACACCTTTTTTCCAAGCATCGAAATGAACTTTATTTAACCATCTAGGAGTTGCTTCAGACGGGAATGCTAAATTCAAACTAACTGATTGATCTACATACTCTTGCCTAAGACCTGCTTGATTAACTAACTCCAGTTGATTGATCTCCTTAAAGGTTTTAAAAACTTCCTTGGCGGGTATGTCATGACCCAGGGTAATACCATCAAGCTCACTAATGTTTTGAACACTACCACCGTCAGCCAGTATTTTATCCCATGTTTCATTGTTATTAATTTTTAGTTTTCTTAATAGCTTTACTAACGTCGGGTTTTTCCTAATGAAAGTCCCCTTAGCACTCTGCTCCGTAAAAACATTCGCAGCCCACGGTTCAATACCAGGAGAAACATTCCCGCTAAGCTTGCTATTAGAAACAGTAGGAGCAATAGCACGGAGATGAGTATTACGCATACCGGTACCAATACACCATAAAGGCTCTCCATAAATTTCCGCCAAATCTCTTGAGGCTCTTTCACTTTCGATTTTAATCTGAGAAAATATTTTCCTAGTTTCAAACTGAGCAAGTAAACCTTCAAAAGGTATACCCTTTTCTTGGAGATACGTGTGCCATCCAAGTACACCCAACCCGAGCGCTCGTCCTTTTTGAGCAGAACGAATGGCATTTTCAAAACCTCTAAGTCCTTTTGCTCTTTGAATAAATTCCTCCATAACCCCATCAAGAAACCACGTTGCGTGGTATATAAGGTTAGTGTCTTTCCATTCGTCATATTTAGCTAAATTTAATGATGATAAACAGCATACAAAGCTGTGGTTTTCATCTGTTGTTAATGTTATTTCACTACATATATT
>Ga0209716_1000675_pt1 | contig 30416 bp, 32 predicted proteins | sample COGITO_mtgs_1205_FD_184811 | JGI IMG/M metagenome (GOLD analysis project Ga0209716, IMG submission 184811) | Pelagic marine microbial communities from North Sea - COGITO_mtgs_120531 (SPAdes) (version 2) | ecosystem: Environmental > Aquatic > Marine > Epipelagic ...
GTGGGGATGGGAGAACAACGCTACCGTGAAATCAAAAGCTTCTCAACTGGGATGAAACAAGCCACGAAACTGGCGTGTGCCATTATCCATGACCCGGAATTGATTATTGCTGATGAACCTTCAAACGGCCTTGATGCAAAAACACGGGAATTTATGATTTCAACCCTGAATACGATGGTCAATGAAGGCCAACGCTCGGTCCTTATGGCAAGTCATTTGATGGAAGATGTTGAGCGTGTTTGTGAGAACATCGTTTTACTCCACAAGGGCAAATTGGCTGCACAAGGGAGAATTGAAGACCTTAAAGCGATAGATAGGGAAGTTGAAATCCACGTGTGGGGAGGAGCGACTCGGCTGGAAGAACTGCTAAGAGACCGCGGATTCAGGGTGAGAAGAGAAGGTCGTGTCATGCGTGTTGCGAACACTCAAGAGCGTACAACAACCCATATCCTGCAAGCAGCGAGTGAGGTCGGCGCTCAAATTCGTAGAATGCATGAGTACGAAGCTTCGCTTGAAGACCTCTTTCTGGCCATTATGGAAAATCTTGGATACGATGTGAAATCCAGTGACGACCTTTTGTCCTCTCCGATAGAAGGACGTCGGGTTGACGCACCAGAATCGCTCGGAGGTGGAGCGGCATGAACGACGAGCCTGCCCCCGAAGCGGAAGCCCCCATCACCGGCCCGGGTCGTATGGATGTGGCTTGGGGTTCAAACAGTGGAGATGAAGTTGATGCCACTCAAACCGGCGCTCAAACCGCCCAAGGAGGCGAAATCTTTGAGCAAAAATACACCAGCTGGAACGGAACCTTGAACCCGCGATGGATGAGAAACTGGTCCATCCTAAGGCATCACCTGCTTGGAATCTTCAAGAAAGGGCACCGGCCGTGGTCCATGCCTACACGAATTTTCATTCTCATCGCCTTCATTGGCTCCTTAACGGATGCCGCATTTACACTCCTCGCCAGTCTCGTTGGAAGTGCAGAGTTCCACTCATTGTTCGGTGTGAGCCGGGACAATCTGTACGGACATGTACTGGGATTCTTCCCTAGAAACGTCCTGTTCTATCCGCTGGTTGCAGCACTCCTGGTAGGGAGTGTGATCTCCGAAGACCGACAACACGGTACTTCGGCTTTGTATTTCTCTCGACCTGTTTCGAGGTTTGATTACATCGGAATGAAGTATCTCTCCGTTGCATTGATCCAATCGCTTGTCGTTCTGTTGACCTACATGCTGTATTTCATGGCGGAAATACTGGCATTTGGAAGAGGTTGGGCGTGGATGGTTGATGTCTTCCCAATGTTTCTTTCTGGCTTCATTGCCGGCATCATCCTCATCATCACCTACACGAGTATAGGACTTGCACTCTCCAGCGTATCCCAAGGGAAATTCTTCCCCGGCATTGGGCTCATCGCCATCATCTTCGGGTCCAAAACCCTCGCATCCATCGTGAAGAACCTGTTTGAACGGGAAATTCTGTACCTCCTCTCCCCCTACGATTGCGTAGCCCATGTCGGACAAGCCCTCATTGGTACACAACAAACCTACGACCAGTATCCTTGGACGTATTCCTTGGTGGCTCTTGTTGCAATGAATTCAATCGCCTTGTACATTTTGTCTTCAAGGGTGTCGTCAATGGAGGTGACCCGTGAATGATGCCCGACCCAACACAAGAAGGAAAGGGACAAACCCGAGATTGGAAGCCCGATGTCGACATGCCTGTCGTTTACTTCCAAGGTGTTTCAAAATCCTACGGCCGGATTCATGCCTTGAGCAACATCACTCTTGGACTCAGCGGAGGCGTCACAGGAATCTTAGGGATGAACGGGGCTGGCAAATCAACACTGTTCAAGCTGCTCATGGGGAAATTGAAACCTTCAGCCGGAGAAATACGCCTCTTTGGAACAGACCCGTGGAAAAACCCCGCACCCTACGCAAAAGTAGGATTTGTTCCCGAGCATGAAAAAATGCATGATTGGATGACGGCCCTTGACTTTGTGAGTACCTTTGCACGTCTGCACGGGATGACTCGAGAAAAGGCGAACGCAGAAGCGGCCAGAGTGCTTGACTTCGTCGGATTGTCTGACGTTGCTAACAAACAAATTGGAAAGTTTTCCAAAGGAATGCGGCAACGTGCAAAAATTGCTCATGCATTGGTCAATGACCCACAACTGATCGTATTGGATGAACCACTCCAAGGGTGCGACCCGCTGGCCCGAACGACCGTGATGAACGTGATACGAGAACTTGGGAAAATGGGCCGCACGGTCCTGGTAAGCAGTCATATTCTCAACGAAATTGAGCGAATCACGGAACAAATCATCATCCTTCACCAAGGCAAACTTGTAGCCCTCGGGAACCTTCACGCCATTAGGGAGCGATTGGATGAAATCCCACATACCATTCGAATCGTTGGGAAGGACGCTCGCTCGCTCGCTAAAGATATTCTTGAACATCCCGCAGTGTTTGGATTAAGTTTCCCAAGCGAAACAGAACTTCTCATTCAGACCTATCATTTCGGATCACTCCATTCGGAGCTGCCGGGATTGATTGTGAACAACGGCCATGAAGTGACGCTCATCGACAACCCAGATGACGACCTTGAATCGTTACTTGGGCACCTTACTGGGGGCGGAGCATGAGCGAGAAGCAGACCATTTGGCGAGCCTTGGACCGCAAAGCGATGGCGGTTGCGGAGTTTACCCTACGGCAGCAACGAAAACGTTTGTCAACGTGGGTTGTCATGGGTGTCGGATTCATTGCAATGGCCGTGCTAACGATGTTTTACATCGATTCAATGCTCAGGGAATACGATGCTATCGATAACGATGGTGATTCAAGAGATTTTGACATGGATGGATATCCCAACGGGCAAGAGAACCTCTATGGAACCGATATCCTCGATTCCGAATCGCACCCAGGGCTACTCGACCCGCCCGTGGCCCCCGATGACCCTTCTAAGTGGATCAATGAAGACGGTTTTGATATTGACTCACTGGCGGAAGGGAGTTATGGTTACGACGATGATGGAGATTGTAGAACCGAAGAAAAAACTGCCTCACAACAGGATACGAACAACAACAATATCGCTTGTGACGTTCAAATTTCTGCCGAAGTCTACTCCAATGAAGCCATTATCAACAGCGACAATGATGTAGATGAAGACCCAGATGAAGATGCATACGCTAAGGAATCCATCCATCGTGCGTTTGTTTTAGCACTGGGCAAATTTGGATTTGTGTTCCTGATTGGAATCTTTGTCCCGTTGTTTATGGCGACTGGACTTATTCGGGACGAGATGTCTTCGGGGACCATGCATTACATGCTCTCCAAACCGATTGCAAGGTCCGAGGTATTCCTCTACCGAATCATGGGATTCCTTGGTCTCGCTTGGCCTTACATGACGGGCATGGTCGTTCTGGCTGCATTGGTTACTGGGTTCTTCGGACCAAGTGAGGGCTTTTTCAGATTCAGTGACCTTGGAGTCTGGATGGCGGTGCTTCTTGCATCGCTTCTCTCCATCCTCGTTTACGCCATGCTGTTTTGTTTGCTCGGCGTTCTCTGGAAGCACGGCATCATCCTGGCACTGCCGTTTGCTGCATGGGAACTCGGCATGATTCTCACGACCTTGGGGGCACCAGATGCAGCCATACTACGGTTTTCAGTCATTGGATGGGCGATGAATATTGTTGATGCAGGGGCTGCTCTCACATGGACGGACACCTCCCTCTTGATCGCCCTCGGGCTTTGGGCTGGCGGCAACACAGGAGGCTCCTACGAGAGTTCTGAGCCGCTGACTGGGTCGCTCGCTTTGGAAATATTCGCCTCCGATTCCGGATTGGGGATGACTCCTTTGGTCACGATTGTCGTTTCTGTATGCGTCATGCTTTTCCAAGCCGCAACGTTCTGGTTTGTCGGTGGAGCATTGTTCAAATCCAAAGAAATCGATTGAGGTGAGGAAATGGATTCAAAGCCGCCTGAACCCCCAGTCTTTGATGGAGATTTCTCAACGATGTGGGCCCTTGGCCAACGAAAACCCTTGTGGCACCTCACATGGGATTGGTGGTGGTGGCTGGTAATGTTGGACGACCCGAATGGAAATCCAAGCGGACGCCAACTAATGGTATTGTGGTCAACGAAAGACAATGACTTGGTCGATGTCAACGGGCAAGACTGGACGCCGAAAGGACGACCTGGATTTGATGAACATGAGGGGATGGCCATTGACGGCATGGTATGCGCATGGTGGTTTGATGGAGCCAGAATGCATGAACCCTACATCAAACGTATTTGCAGAATGATCGCAATGAACGACACACATCCTGCTTGGCCAGGGAAGGGGCTCGGAAACGGTGGCGGAGCAGTTGTACCGCTGCTAACAGAGGATTTGTCGATGGGCCTTACCAGTGACATGACCAACTTTTGGTTGGAATTGAAAGGCGATGAGGAGGCGGTCAACAACGGTGCTCCAAAAGACATGTCGCTTCAATTTACACCGTGGAATCCGGCGATGTCGGTCGCTCGACCGTCAACCGCAACGTACGCCGCCAATATGGGCTATGACATTTTACGAGTTCATGGGACAAAGGTCAAAGGAACAATCGCCGGAGAAGAAGTCCAAGGAAGCGCATACTTCCAAAAGGTGTGCGTACAAGCTCCATCGCCTCCGTGGTATTGGGGTGTATTGCACTTTGAAGACGGCTCATATCTGGATTGGTTTTTGCCCCATTTAGCGCCGACCATCACCGCTCGAAACCCAAGACCATGGAAACGCCGAGACATCCAACACATCGGACTCTCACAAGGTGGATTGTTCCATGATGCCCAACATCAGCGAACCGAACGTTTTGCGAGGGTCGAGGTCATCAAAACCGTTTCACATCGTGTCGAAGGACCACATGGACAAAGCCCAGGCTCCCCTCTACCCGAATTTTCTGTTCGGATGTGGAATGGGCGAACGACGGTCCAATTCAAGGTTGAAGCAGTTGACCGAGCACACTGGCATTTTGACCAACCCACGCGAGGTGGGCTCTGGTCACACCTCACCTACAATGAATATCCACTTGAACTAAAGAAATTGGAAATCCATGACGAATTCGGCCAGCGCACTCGGAAAAGTTACGGTTGGGCAAGAGGAAACGCTGAACACTCATGGGGCTTCCTTCACTGAATTTTAAGGCTCAAACGGGGTAAGGTATTTGTCATAAGTGATTCTAACCCGGTATAGAGGCCTTGACATGTCCGCAGATTCACCGGCACCCGAAACAGACGAAAAGACCGAGGCAACGACCCTCGAATCTTCCGAAGACGCCCGCATTGAAGCGCTAAATAAGAAGTACAGATTGATATCGGGTGAATCCGTTTTGGAAAACGGTGAAGCACGACCAAGTACGCTTGCATTCTTGGGAATGTACTTGATTGGACTGCTGGTTTTCGGGGTCCACCTTCTGTTCACCGACCCGCCTAAAGCCAGCGGTGATGCATCGTTTGGTCTCAAACTCCTCAGCACCATCCTCGACCTTTCATCCGGTGAAGACCTTCCGATTGGCTTCGTCGTCGTCATGGGTGGAATCACTTGGATCAACCGAATGCTCAATGTCTCAACCTCTGGTCGGTGGACAACGATGGCTCTTCTCGTCATTACACTCGCCCCAGTTATCGTTCAAATTGACCAACTTGTAGCCACGATTGCAAACATATTCCTGGCGGAAAACATGGAACCTTTCATCCCTATTGATTACAGTTACTTTTGGTTTGGGATTGTCTTCACATTAGGATTCTGGGGAGCGACTTGGTTTTACCAACGCAGTTTTTCTTACGCAGTCACTTCAAATGCAGTCATCTTCCAACACTCGTTTATGCTCTCTCGCTCCCACCGACGCATTCTCTTTGACCGCATTTCAGAAGTCATGGTCGAGCGCACCCCCATGGGTACATTGCTTGGATATGCGACAGTGACCATCATGACCGATTCTGGAATTGGACTTGTGGATGAGTCGGTCGGCATCAGCGCAGGCACGTCAGGCGGTGGGTCGTCGGAGAACTCCGGAGATTCAACTGCAAGCAAGGTTCGAAAAGGCTTCTTCAAGTCCTTTTTCGCCTTCCTCTCCTACCAACGCACGTCGCGTCGTGTCGACCCAGACCCAAAGCATTGCTTCTACAAAATCCGCAAGTGGGAAAACGTCAAGTTGATGCTTAATGAGATGCACAAGAAGCATTCCTCATCCAATCTGCTTGAAGATCTCAAAACCGCCATCTCCAAAGAAGACGCTTGAATGCTTCAAGCGAGGCTTGAAAAGTACTGTGCCCTACGCAGGGTTACGAGATGGTAACGATGTCACAAGAATTACTCCAAGGCCCCATTGAAATGTTCAGCAACGGTGACCTTGACGGTGCACTTGCAGACCTTGAAGGGAAAATCAAAGACCATGCTGACGTTCCTGAACTCCACCACATGTGGGCAGAGTTTGCTAACATGAAAAACACCGAAGCCCAAGACGATGTCATCGCCGGCCGAAAGATCATGAAAGCCTACAAAACCGCAATGGAACTCGATGAAGAAAACATGGAGTACATTGCAGACTTCGCATCCTTTGCCCTTGAATGCCGCCGAATTCCGGTTGCTGTGAAGGAATTCCAACGCTATGCACGGCGCCTTGAACTGGAAGACATTCCGGTTGACGAAATCCTTTTCACCGCCAGCCGTAATCTTGTTGACGCCATTGAAGTCATGGACCCGTCCAGAAAGAATGCAATGGTCCAACCCTGGCTCAAGCAGGCCCTTCAATGGGCTGTTGGGGCTCTTGGCTACTCGGTTGAGGAAGCCATTGAAACCCTGGGCTCTGAAGAATGAGGTGCGAAGGGTGACCTCCACGGTTCGCCTTTTCTTTCGCATCGGTTATCTCGGAGACGCCTTTCACGGCAGCCAAATTCAACCTGATGTTCGCACCGTACAAGGCGAACTCATCAACGTTTTCCGTTCGCTTAAATGGCTTGACAAGGATAACGAAGATCATCTTCTCGTACTGTCAAGTCGCACGGATGCAGGCGTTCACGTTCGTGTAAACGGTGGCATTGTGACACTTGAACGGGAACTTTGGAACGCCCTTACCCCGAAAAAAATGATCCGAGCCATTGATGATCGTTTGGACAAAAACATCGCATTTCTTACCGTAGAAGAAGTCGAGGAAGACTGGAACCCACGAATGGCCGCATTTCGAGTCTACAGGTATCGTTTAGAAGGGATGGAGTTTTGGAGGGCTCCCGATGTTGAAGAGTTCACAAGCTGGCTTCAATGCTTTGTTGGAACTTACGATGCACGCAACTTTGCTCGCTTGGAAGAAGGAAAGAATCCGATGCGAACCATCCTCAAGGCTGAACCTTGGATGGAAGACGGTCGATTGATCGGCTTCGAGTTGACCGGAGTGGCCTTTTTGTGGAATCAGGTGAGGAGGACAGCCAACGCCCTCTTCCGTTTGGCCATCGGCGAATTGGCCCTCGAAGAAATTGTGGAAGCCATAAAAGAACCGATGAAGCCAGTAGATTTTGGCGTTGCACCGCCGGAATGGCTTGTTTTGTGGGGTGTCTCATGGGATGAATTCCCGCTACCCGAGTCAAGTCATAGAACCTCACTTTCCCCACCGCCAACGGGACGAACGGCTGAGCGGACCCGTCGCTCTCGATGGCAACGTGCTGCACAACACGAAGTCAAAACCATGCTTTACAGCGAATGGGCCACGATTGGAACCCTACCGTTGAGTTATCACAACTCAAGGGAGTGAAAGCGTTACTTCATCGCCATCGCGTAGGTCAAAATGTTCTCTAAGAAACGCTGAAGAAATCACTTCGATAACATCAACATGACGGGTTAAATCAGGAATGAGCAGGGCGCATTTCATCGAAACATCGTTGCTTGTGATGGTGGCTTCAAACGCTGAGGCTCCTCCAAACGATACACCGTCTCGCAGAAAACCGCGAACCCGTATCAGTTCGTAGGCGGATACGTCATGATGTTGTGCATCCTCCCTGGATTGTTTTGGAGCGTCAAGTGTATCAATTCCGGCTCGTTGGCGCAGAGCGATGTATTGGCTCAAGATGCTCGGCTCGATGTGGACATTGAGTGTGCCCGGCCAAGCAGTCTGACCTAGAATCTCACGGAACTGTTCCTGATAGTGGGGCTGCGCCATGAAAACATGTGCTCTGCCTAGCCCGCTACTCACGATCCCGACCAGTTCCATGGTACCCCCGACAGATTTCCCCTTTTTGAGCATGCGTTCTCATCCACCTCGGGAGTTGATATACTCTCAACCAATTTATTCCTCGGCGAATGACATGGACGAAAACGACAAAAGTGCAGAAGAAAACGATGAAACCACACTGGAATCTGATGCTGATACCACCATTGAAGACATGGAGAAGTTCCTCACCGTGTACAACGCCTTCATTCAACAGGTGATGGAGTTTGAATGGCCCGATGAACATCCGTTAACGGAAGACCCAAAGATGCAGCGAATGTTGTTTCAAATGTTCTGGCAGCAACGGCATCGTCAGCGAATGAACGACGAACGAATGGAACGAAGGCGTAATCGGGAATCAAACGGTGATGAGGAGGATTTCAATTTCAAAGCAGCCAGCAAAGAGAACTTCAAGAGATTTCTTCATCACCAAATGGAGGCCAACAACAACGATGATGAATTTGAGAAGAATACAACGTTCATTGACCCTGGTGAAGCAACACCCGATGGAGAACATTCAACAGACGAAGCTGTCGGTCGCCGGGAGCGATTTCGAGAAGAGTGGGAATAAAAATCAGTTACGAATTCCGGTAGCATAGGCTAAGAATTCCATTGACGATGTCTTATTTTTCTGATTTTTTGCAAAACTGATGGTCGAAGTTTCGATACGTAGATTGACGATGGATGAACAGCCGAGTTGAGTTGCTTGTTCCTGCAACCGGCGAGTAACCTCTCTTCGCCCGTATTGAATGACGACATCATAGGAATGAAGTCGTCCGCCAAAAATGGATTTACCCCACATGAAGAACATCTGCCCTATGGACGGACCAACAACAATGCTTGTATGGAGAAGTACTGAACTCTGTGCGGAAAGAGTGGTCATCTTGCTTGACGTAGAACCAACGAGGTGACCCCCAAATGCATCATTCTGTTGCTTCTCTTGTTCGTTAAGCGCATTCAAGAGCGTGCCCTGATACCAACGGCCGATGGCCCAAGAAAATAAGGGAAAAGCAAGAGGTGCGAATAACGCAAGGAGAATAAATAGAATGAGTTCAAAATCCATGTCCTCGCCTCACTGGACGACGACTGCAGTGCCGTAACAGAAAAGTTCAGATGCACCCGCAGCAACGTTGGAGGTTGCAAAGCGGACGTTCACAATTGCATTTGCTCCTCGTGAATTTGCGTCAGCCATCATTCGTTGAAGGGCTTCGTTTCTCGACTCGTTGAGCAATTCTGTATAGGCCTTGAGCTCTCCCCCAACGATGTTCTTTAAACCAGCAAAAATATCTTTCCCGATATGCTTTGCACGTACGGTAGAACCGGTGACCAATCCGAGTGAAGAGACTACGGAATGGCCAGGGATTGTTTCAACGTTGGAAAGCATCAGAGAGATGGTTTGAGGGGGTTCCATATACAGAGTAGGACGGATTTACTCTATCAAAGTTAGGGTTACTCCATCAAAGCAGAGGCTGCTGCCGAAGCCAATCCAAATCAGAAATGTAAAGTTGGCGAATATCGTCAAGTCCGAGGACGAGCATAGCGAGGCGCTCAAGCCCCATCCCCCAAGCCAGTACTGGAGATTCAATGCCTAGAGGCTCAGTGACTTCGGGGCGGAAAATACCTGCTCCACCCAGTTCAAGCCATTTCCCATGCCATTTGACCTCGATTTCAAGGCTTGGTTCCGTGTATGGGAAGTAAGCAGGTCGAACTCGGACTTCTGGGTATCCCATTTTCGCATAGAAGGTCTTGAGTGTCGTAACCAACATCTGTAGGTTGGCTCCTTCTTCCATGATGATGCCTTCAATCTGGTGAAATTCGGGCAAGTGGGTGCGGTCAATCGCTTCCTTACGGAACACCCGGTCAACAGAAAAGACCCGACATGCTTCTTTTGGATGTTGAGCGAGGTATTGAATGGTGTTCACTGTCGTGTGGGTTCGAAGAAGAGGACGTTGGGCAGTATCAAAAGAAAAAGAGCCGCCCCATCCAGTGGAACCTGTACCTCCACCATGTTCGTGGATGGACTTCCATTTGCCCATCAAATCCTCTGACAATTCCATTTTCGCAGGCTCTTTGAGGTAGAATGTATCTTGCATTTCCCGAGCAGGGTGGTCTTGGGGAATAAAGAGAGCATCCATGTTCCACCCGGCCGTTTGAACATAATCATCGACCAGTTCCGAGAATCCCATTTCCAAGAACACCGAACGAATTCGTTCGATCAAGGCTTGCATTGGATGGCTTCGTCCTCGACGGGGTGTTGCTGATTCAAGCGTTACATCAAAGGCTCTGAATTCGGCATCCTTCCAATCATCGGTTTGAAGCAATTCAGGAGTGAGTTCCGAAATGACCACACTTTCCTTCAATTGTTCACCAAGTACTGCATTTCCCGCAACGGTGATCGACCATGACCGAATCGTTTGTTCCAGCGAAGTGATCAAGCCCTTGCGTTGTCTAAAGTGGTGGAGCATTTCGCTATCTATTTGAACCATTTCAGCCGGCAAAGCATTAAGAAAATCCAGACGCTTTTTGAGAACCAATTCAACATGGGAAGGGTCTTGAGCAACGAGAATACCACCGTCAATACTCACTCCGAGTTGTTTGAGTAATCCGACACCAGGTCCTGCTTCATGGCGCTCAAATTCGGTTTGTAATGCTCGCATGGATGGTTCATTGACAGCGGTCATCCAATCCCACAGTCGCTGTTCAAGAAGTCCAGATGCAATGGCTTTCTCGCCTTCTGCATCCAACCGGATTTCAGTGGTCAGGTGTTCTTCAACTGTAACAAAACCATGATTCTCAAGGCCGTGACCCGCTCCAACTGCAACGGCTTGGTCGGACCATTCACACGCCACCAAAATTTCTTCGAGCGACCAAACGGTCTGCTCGCTTTGCTGCATCTTGAGCAACATCCGTCGCTCTGGATTCAGCAGATTCGGAGCATCCATGCATCTTCCAGCAGAACACCCGACTTGAAATCACCGTCTAAAATGATTCAAATGTTGCGAAGTTATTCTTCTTCATCCCACAGCATCATCTTGCAGGAGGGGCAGGTATACGTGGACGGTTTGCCCCCCACAACCAATTCAACATGACCGCACGGACCGCATAAAATTGAGGAACGAACCGGCTCATCAAGAGTCACGTCAACTCTGTACATCACGCGCCCAGCATCCGGAAGCATTTCACCGCCAGGAGACCATTCAGCAACGGCTTCGGGAGACATACCGACCTGTCGACTCATCGTCATACCGACCAAGAAAAATACAATTCCAAACAAACCCACCGTCACGGCCATTGAACCAAGGCCTGCAACGGTCATGAATGCACCGAAAACAATGCAAATAAAACCGGTAATGAGGAAATTCTCACGGGACAGACGAGTCATGAAATCACATCATTGTTGACTTGCTTTGAGGGCTTCAGCGACTTTGGGTATTTGCTCAAGTGGAATGGCGCAGAGTCCAATCCGAACACCCCCGTTAAGTGGAACCAAATAGACATGCATGTCGGCGCATGCCTCGGCTACTGCGACAGGATCTGAGCATTCATACCACGCAAAGAAGCCATCATGGGTTGGATTAACGGGCACCTCCAATTCAGCACATGCCTTGACAAACGCATCCCTACGCTCAATCAAAAGAGAGGCGAGTCGGTCACGTTCCTTCCCCCAGGACGCTCCGCCTTCTTCCGACCCGTGCATTTCACTGAGAACATACTGGGCAATTCGTGGAGCAGCCGACCATGTTTGGCGACCAGTAACTCCCATGACTTCCCGTAATTTTTCTAAGGTGGCTTCATCTGGATGAATGCAAACCAGTGCCCCTGTTCTTAGACCGTAGATGGTATGCGATTTGGAAAGGGAAACTGCAAAACATATCAAGAGGTTTTCGGGCCAAGGAAGCCCGTTGTCCAGTGCCTCGTGGATGGTTTCTGCCCATCCATGAGGTTCGTCTGCGTACAGGTGGTAAGCTGCATCGATAAGGAGCGTATGACCCACGTCTTCGTGTCGAGTCGCACTCTCCATGAACAAATTGAGAAGGGCGTATCTGCTTTCGCTGGGAAGGGAGAGTCCAGTAGGATTGTGAGCTGGGTCATTCAGCCATGTCATGACCGTTGATTGGGTAGTAGCCAATGATTCGAGAGCGTTCTGAAACCCGTTAGCATCAAAATGTGGATGGTCGGGCTCGTCGTTCTTTGGGAGGAGTGGATAGGTTGCAATCTCAAGATTGCATCCCTTCAAGAAACCAGAGTATGGCCCCCAATGCCGATCACGAAGGAGGACTGAATGACCGGGTTCAGCGAAATTAGAAGCGGCTAAGAACAAGGCCCCTGAGCCCCCCGGGCTGGCCGTAGCCATTCCATTCACACCGAGACGCTCCAACGTGGTACGGTGTTCTCCAAGCGCCAAGGTTTGGGCAAGGTCAAGAAAGTTCGGGAGGCCCTTGAGAGGAGCATAGGCGGCGAATTCTACGGGAGGTGCTTCTCGCAAGGCAGAATCTACAACGGTGTTGATGGCAAGACTTCCATCGTTTTCAAGCAAGGCCCCTACCGTTCCGTTGACAGCATCTGCCCCTGCACCAGCGGCATTTTGATAGCGAGCAAACCAGCTAAAGATGACATCACTGCCGCTTTTGGATTTGCCATGCGATGACAAAAATTGCATACCAGGTGAATCATCCATGCCCCACCGTTAGCCCCATTGTTCTTTGACTTGACCCCACTTTTTCTTGGATGACCATCCGCTTCATTCATCAAGGGGTGCCCACACGCAACGGATGAAGCCAACGTAGCACAGTCTGGTAGTGCGTCTGATTTGTAATCAGACGGTCGGGGGTTCGAGTCCCTCCGTTGGCTCCACATCATCGTTTGATGTTTGAAAACAGTTCTTGATATACTCCAGGTCGTAATCACTGTTCATGCCACAATGCAATATTGACGCCAGAGGGAAAGTAGCACGCTTCGTTAGTGGGGTCGTTTCGATTGCAGCAGCACTTCTCCTCGCTGGCTTACTGGCCGCAGAGGTACTCACATTCGGACCGGGATGGATCACCGTTGCCGGCCTGACTCTTGGCGGTGCCTTTGCAATTTACGAAGCAAGAGCAGGCTGGTGTGTCGTTCGAGCCATGGGCATACGCACACCATTGTGAAAGCCTCACTGAAAGCGAACACTCAAAACCCGCTACCTTGTGGAATTGGCCATGAGCGCACAGCGACTTGATGGAAAAGCATGTGCAACCGCTGTTGAGGAAGAACTTCTTGGAAGAATCAAATCGCTTCAATTGAACGGTGTTGAGCCTCACTTAGCAGTCATTATTGTCGGTAACGACCCTGCATCCCACGTTTATGTCAATTCTAAGGTCAGAACATGCAAGCGGTTGGGAATTCGTTCAACCCACCTCGAACTCCCCGAAGAAACTTCTGAAGAGGTACTCAAAGAGCACATATTAGAAATGAATTCACGGGAGGACCTCCACGGAATCTTGATTCAATCGCCTTTGCCCTCTCATGTGAATGAAGAAGCCCTTACCGATTTGATAGACCCGAGTAAGGATGTCGACGGATTCCATCCATCAAACCTTGGACGAATCGTACAGGGCCGACTTGATGGCATGATACCGTGCACTCCTGCTGGAGTCATGCGCATGCTAAAATGGGCCGATATTGACCTTTCCGGGAAAAAGGCAGTGGTCATCGGACGTTCCTTTAACGTGGGCATGACACAAGCACTCTTGCTCGCTGCTAAAGGAGCAGATGCCACGGTGACAATCGTTCATTCCAGGACTCAAAACCCCCGAGAAGAATGCATGGATGCTGATCTTGTGGTTGCTGCTGTTGGCCGTCCTGAAATGGTCCAATCGGATTGGATAAAACCGGGGGCAGTCGTTGTTGACGTTGGTATCAATCGTGTGGATGACGCAACCCGTGAGCGCGGTTGGAGGCTTGCTGGTGATGTTTGTGCAGATGTTAGCGAGGTGGCATCGTGGCTCTCCCCCGTTCCCGGTGGAGTGGGCCCAATGACCATCGCTATGTTGATGGAAAACACCGTTCGTTCAGCAGAATTGCGAATGCAATGAGCGTGCGAATCAATATATCCCCGAACGGCTTGCTGTGATTGTGGCCCACGACCCTCGCGCACCGAAACTTGCCGCAGGGTCCATCTTGTTGGCCCTGTTCCTTATCGCAGCAGCCGCAGCAAATTCCCAACTGAACGTAGTGGGGCAATCAGGGATTGGACTGGAAGAAATTGGGCTTTTGATTGCAGCTCTTATCCTCGGAGGACTCGCAAAGTGGGCCAACACCGAACATGCAATTCCTGAATTCAATGCATCAACCACAAAGGCGACAAGCGTCTTTGAAGATTTTGACGATGTGCGAACTCCAATTTCCTCGAGGACCACTTCATATCAACAAGGGACTACCTCACCCTCCAATCAAACGACAGCCAACATACTCTCATCAATTCTAGGACAGGAGCAACAGACCAACGAAGAGGATGTCCGCTCCGCAATATCTACGCTTTCAACGGGAGAGTTCGGCATGCGGGCCCAAGAAGAAGCAAAGACTACAGAATTTGCTCAAGAGGACAATCACCGACGTGATTCGGCCCCAACCAATGCAGAAACCGGAGCGGCGTTGACGCGAGTTGTCGTTCAACCCGTCCCACTTCCCGGACGGGAAAATACACCTGTCGTCGACCCAACATCCATTCCTGGGCTTGAACATGACCGAGTGTTCGTGACAGAAGGCGTAAACCATGTCCCGCTACCTGTACTGCCTGAAATCGTAACGGAAGTCATGCATGTTGAACCGATTGTTGAGGAAATCCATATTGATCCGACTCCTTCGAATCTTCCTGAACTTCCAGAATTACCTATGGAAGCCGCCACTCAGCCATTGGCCCCTGCACTTCCAGACCTGCCAGCCCCTGAGGTCATGCAAGCGGCGTTGCCGGACCTCTCTGACCTGGATGATGCTGAAATCTCACTGACATCTTCACCCGAACTCCCGAATCTTGATGATTTGTTTGCCGAACCCTCACCAGCAATGGCCCCATCCGTTCCGGATACGCCAGACCTTCCGGACCTCGATGATTTGTTTTAAACGACGAATGATTGAAAGGGGTTCGCCGGCGACATCCAATACATGTGGGCTGAAACCTATGACCTTCATTCGCATTCAACACACAGTGATGGTGAACATCCAGTGGAGCATGTGGCCAAACTTATGACAGACAACGGCGTCCTTACTTGGGCTCTTACGGATCACGATACCGCATCGGGGTGGGCTGAGGCCTCCAATGTTGCAAAAGCAAACGGCATGACCTTTATTCCGGGCGTAGAGATCACCTGCACACCCGCTCATGCTCCGATGGAGGAAGAGTTGACACGAAGAGAACGAGAGCGTGCATCGGCCTCGTGGCATCTTTTGGCTTACTTCCCAAACCATGTCCCTGGTGAAAACGATGAAACCGTGGCCTCTTTCCTTGAATGGCTAGCACCAAAGCAGGACGGAAGAGAACCACGCATGCGTGCAATGTGTGCCCGATTGGAGGCATTGGGGATGCCCGTTGATGTTGAGGGAGTACTGGCGCGTGCGGAAGGTTCGGTAGGACGCCCACATCTTGCAGCAGCCATGGTTGACGCCGGATATGTAGAGGACAAACAAGAGGCTTTTGAGCGGTGGATTGGAGATGGAAACCCAGGATTTGTACCTCACGAAAAACCGACAATTCAAGAGGCTGTCACAGCGGTCAAAGCGGCCGGTGGAGTAACTTCACTTGCTCACCCAATTTATTACGGAGTGCCCGTGAAACAACTTATTGACGTTCTAAAGACTCAAGGAATCAATGCCGTTGAGGCCGTCCACCGCAGCCATGATGATGCCTACAGGTATGAACTGATGCAACAAGCCACATCTCAGGGTTTAGGAATCACCGTTGGTTCAGATTTCCACGGAACAAGCTATCAACAACACCCAGGACACATGCCGATTATGCTCGAGGCTCTCATTGAACAAATTAAGAACGCATAAACCGGTCCAACAGCAGCGCCAACTCAAAGAAAACAATGACGGGCATCGCTACCAAGAACAACGACAGTGGGTCCGGGGGAGACAACAAGGCCCCCATTACGAACGCACTGAACCAAATGTGCCTACGATACATGATGAGGCTGGCTCGATCTACAAAACCCATCCGCAGGGCAACCGTCGTTAGGACAGGTGCTTGGAAACCGATGGCGGATGCTAGGGCCAAATTAATGATGAAGCCGGCATAACCAGAAAGCCTCCATTCTGTCGAGAGGCCTGCTTGTTGAGCATCGTTTGTCAAGTACTCCAGCAGCATTGGAGTAAGCCATTCCCAAGCGTAGAATACACCAAGACCAAGCAGTACCAAACTGCTGAGAGCCGTGACCACGAGAGCAGGGGCCGGCCTGGGTACGCGAAGGTCAAGTTCAGACAAACGTGAACGAACCGCTTCGTTTTTGCTCCCCTTCCATGCACCATGGACGAGGGCCAAGAACACGATTAAAGCAAGCCCAACAGCACCCGCAATTCTCAGCTGAAGTAGAAGGAACTCCACCGGAGTGACGACGATGATGGATACATCCTGGGGCAACCGTTGCGGTTCAATCAACCATGCGATAACCCGTTTTGTGAACGGGAAGGCTGCAGAAAAACCAACTGCAAAGAGAAGCACATAGAATTTGAACGAGCGTTGAATATAGGAACGTAAATCCTCGACCATGACCCCCCCGGGAGATTGCATCAAGCGGTCCACCGTTACTGCAATGGACTCATCCTGCATGCACCTCACCCCTCTTCGCCATGCTCTGTTGATGTGGCCCACACATATGAGGGCGTGGAATCGATCAAACTTCTTCCTTCCTTCTTCAACCGATACAAGCGATAGACTACGAAACCGGTCATCCAAAGTGAAGGAAGGCTGAGAAGGAGAGCCTGTCCAAGTTTATCGTCGCCATAATCATTGATGAGGCGGACTTCCATCATCGCATCATCTCCTTCATCGTGGGCGTAATGGAGTCCGACATAATGGAAGATTTCAGGAGAGGTAATGTTGAGCGAAAGAGTCGTTTGAGGGGCGACTGTATGATGTTCCCCCAATTCAGAAAGATGACTCCAATCAATGGATCCTGAAGACATCGCTGGAGCACTTTCTTCGACCATAATCACCACCACCTCAAGGTCACCGGCTTGGTTAAGATTGGTAATGTTGGTCAGGACATAATCACCTGCGGAAAATTTCTGAATAATTTCAAGGGTACTGTCATCGGGTCCAAGTTGATAGGAGACTCTCTCATCCAAACCCTCCTCCTGAACATTGACGGCCATGAGGATTAAGGTCAACAAGATCAATCCGACAATACCTTCAACCAAAATGTGCCGACGAACTTTTTCTTGGGTCACGCCCTTGAACATCGGGCCGTAGTCGTTTCGCATCCGTGGCTGAAGGTGGTGGATGAACAATGCACCAATTCCACCAATGAGAATGCCGAGCGGGATATCGACCAGCCAGTGGATTCCAAGGTACAGGATGGTGAAGCCGAACAGCAGGGTGTTGACCAAAACAAACCGGTGGTACCTCCAATGACGCCAGTCACGGAGACGTTCGCCACGTTCCCGAACATGGAGGTAATTGAGCATAAGGATACCAAAGGGAATGGCTACATGGAGGCTTGGGACCGCATTGTCAAGAGGGTCGTGAAGGGCATAAAACGCCGTATACCAACCATCATGGTAAAGCAGCGCTTCCATTCCAGGAATCCAGGAGGACGTCACTTCAACATTGAAAAACAGGTAATACGGTACGGCCAATGCATAAATGAACAGATAATTCAAGGTGACCTTATCGGTCATTTCACGGTCGCCAGAAAAGGCAAAGTAAACCGTTGTCACGTAAATCAAGAAAAGATATACAAAGAGATAATGGAAGTTAAGAACATCAGTTAGCAAGTCGTTTTTGAACGATTCTTGAATCCATTTCGTGAATTCACCCTCGATTCCATAAACCCAATCTGTCCAGTGACCTGTCCTGATTTTCATGGGCTCATTCAGTTTGTCAGTAATCGATTTCCAACGGATGATGACGATGTAGCCCATAGCGTGAAGGTAGTATCGTTTCTCATGAAATTCATGAGCCCATTCCCTCCATGGGATTCGGAATTCCTTCTGAGAGCGGGTGAAGTACCAACAGATGATAGGAGTCAGAACGAGTATCATACCCATCATGATATCGTAGGGCTCCATATTTGAGGGGAAATGATACCTGCTTTAGGAGTTCCCGCCTCTCATGCAGTACAAACCCCGATTGGGAATTACCATGGCGAAGGGCAAACATTGTTGAGAGGCAGGCATGTGGTTGTAGCATGGAGGTGGAAAAGCCATGGCAGCAAGCTCCTGAAAACACCCTGCTGAGTCTTCAGCACGGCATCAAAATGTTTGATGGAATCGAGTTTGATATTCGAATCACAGCGGACCGTCAACTTGCAATCCATCATGACCGGAACGTATCCCTTCCAAAGGAACGCCTTGAGGGGCGCCCAGCATGGGCTGAGCAATGGACGTTGGATGAGTTGACGGAGGTTGGATTCTTAGGTTTTGAAGAACTGTTGGAGGACCCTACAATCCGTAAGCATTGGGCTGAACAGGGTAAAATGGGCTGTATTGAAATCAAGCGACCTCACCCAAAATCTCCCTCAGGGGGCGGTTACTTTGGACGTCATCACCACATTCAACATGTTGCGGATGCGATGACGATGGCTGAAGATCTTCTTGACCAACATGAGGTTCCCCGTGAAAACACGGTGTTCTATTCCTTTCACAAACACATGCCTCAATCGGCTAAAATATCCGCAACAAAACGACCGTGGGCTGCACTGATACCCTACATACCACCGTATGGAAACCGAACCTTTCAGCGAATCAAAGCCTTTCCAACTTACTTGACCACTTCGTTTGGAAGATTGGTGAAAACTCATCTTCGCCAGGGCAGTTCCATGCTCCCTTGTGCGATTGAATACTTTGACGGCCTCACACGATCGGTGCCGCTCGGACGGCATGTTTCACTCAAAGGAAAGGGACTCAAGCGATTGACTCAGGTTCGAAGCGGGATGCCTACCTATGTATGGCCAACTCGCCCATTGCTTGAGCATGACCTCATTCGAGCTGGACTTACTGCACTTACCGACAAAGCAGACCCGAACCTCCTATGGCTACCATCGGGTCATTTGCGATGGAGGCAACCCGGCACTCGTCCCCTTGACGAGTCCCAGTGGTCGATTCTGAAACAAGCAACATACGAGAACCATCGTGAGATTCATTCGGAACTGTTGGAAACAACTCCTTCGTGGGAACAATGCGATTCAGCACGGCGAAGTTTGCTCATCGGCGAATGGAAGAAAAAGTGGAGTTGGAGCGAATCCATTGACGAGGTAATGGCTCGATCTGAAGGTACAACTCCTCCTTGGTCGGCTCCACGAATTATCGGTCATCGAGGGTCTGGGAAAACATCCCGACCGGTCTTGAACTAACATCACTCAATGTGACGCAATGTTTGTTGTTCAGCAATGTACTTTGGCCGGTAAATCGGTATACCCTTGCCGTCCCTCATCACCGTTCGTTCATCGATGATTTGCGCACCGATTCCAGCGACTCGGGCCCATCCGAAGAATGTGGTATAGTAGGTTGGATCCTTGAATCCAACGTAGTGGAGAAGGGCTCCACTTGCGATGTCAACGTTCGCATTTGGATTGGAAATCTTGGGATTCTCTGAGAGGACTCTAGGGGCGACTTCACGAAGGGTACGAATGATTTTGAAATTCTCATCATCCGGGCACATCACTTCACCCAACGCAAATTGAACGGTGGCTCTTGGGTCTTCTGCTCGTAGCACTGCATGGCCAAACCCAAACACTGGGCGCTTAGCATCAAGTTCACCGCGCACGAAGGCTTCAACTTCTTCCGGGTCGCTTGTACCAATGCGTAGAACAAATTCCAAGCAAGACTGATTCGCACGCCCATGTAGGGGACCTGACAGAGCGTTCATCGCTCCCGAGATTGAGGAATACACGGTTGCATGACCCGATGCAATGGCTTTTCCTGCAAAGGTGGAAAGGTTACCCCCACCGTGATCCATGTGCAACACGAGGTAAGTGGAAAGGATACGTTCCATTTGGTCTTGGTCGATACCGTCCAAGTCCAAGGTACGAGCAAAACGCTTGACCATTGTGGCTGAAAGGTCATCTTCAGGGATGTCAGCTCCACGGCCTTCTCGGATCCGGAACAAGAGCCCCATAAGCCGAGGCATACGGGCGATGAGGTTGAGGGCATCTTCTTTCCAATCTCCAGTCGTGTCGAGCATTCCAAGAGTTTGGATACCTACACTCAACCAGTCCATTGGATGACCGCCTTTTGGAAGCGTGTGGAACACTGCAGCAACGCTGTCAGGAACATGACCTCGCCCAGCAAGGTTCTCTCGGAATGCTGAAGATTGGGCTGGTGTTGGTAGTTCTTTGTTGAACAGAAGATAGACCACGTCTTCGGGAGACTGGCCAGCGAGTTCGCTGATCGGATATCCGCAATAATGGACACCTTCAGTGGGCGTAACAAACGATGTACGGCAGGTGCCGACAGGAATTCCACGAAGACCGATGTTCAAGTGTTTTTCAGTCACATTGAACAAGCCATTATCGTTTGACATTCTCTTCCCTCAAAGACACCGACAAGAGACCCTCGTATAAATGCGGCTCTTCTCTTGGCAAGCCAGTGAAAACGGTGTAGCCAGCAACACCGCCGCAAACTACCGTTTGTTCCGTCTGGCTTGCGGCGGCCATTCTCTAAATCCTTTTGTCGATTCACGGTCAGAAAAGATGTGGAGGCGAATTGTGGTCCCTTCTACAAGAAGAGCATCTTCAGCATCAATGCCAGGACACTGCTCCTTAACCTGACTCCATGCTCGGTCGCTCACCAGATTTTCACCCCACCACGGGAAAGCCTTGCATTGCTGAGGCCTCACCTGATAGATTGAACACTGTTGGTTTTCATTGAGGTGAATGCAAATTCCATCATCATCCCGGCTTTTAAGGACAAAACGGCCGTCGTATGTCTTGCGAGCATCACGCTCCAACCAATCTTCCACCGACAAACCTGAATGTTGGGAGATACGCTCGGCATCGGTAATGGAAAGGTAAACAATTCCACCGGGTTGGTCGCAGCATTTACCGCAGCCACTCTGACAAGAAAAGTTAACTCCGCTCATCCACCATGGAGGCTTCATTCTTCTTCACCCATGAGGATCTTCTTTGGATGGAGTCGTCCAAGATGAACCAGCGTGTAGTTGGGCTCATTGGCGTCATCCAGTAGGTCTTCGGCTGTAATTCCAATCCCGTCGATGTTCCATTCACCGTCGGGCTCATAATCGTCCAACGCCTCGACGGTCTGAATCTGAGTGGACGTCGATGAGGCTTTTCGCCCGATGGGCCTCCGTTGTTTGACCGCCACATCGGGTTCAACAGGCGGAAGGGGTTCTCGGTCTGGGTCAAGTTCTACCAACCGTTCTTCAAGTGTTCGCAGTTCATCCGCAATATCGATCAAGGCGTCAATATCGGCATCCACCGCTCGTTGAGCCAAATGAACCATTTGTTCTTCCAGCCGATTGAGTTCAAAGGACGAATCCAATGTATCTCGAGTTGAACGGTTCATCCGTTCATCGATGGCGACGTCCAAGTCCACCAAGATATCAGCAGCTCGGCCAGCATCTCCATGCTCGATTCGTTCATTACGAGCGATGAGGTGGCGGTCTCGTTCATTGACATCAAGAACCGATGGTCGTGCTGGTGTAATCGATTCCATTATTTCATTGACCCGCTGGTCAACAATACGGTCTCCTTTTGAGATGAACTCCGCCCCGTCCCATTCAGGGGGCTGATATTCATCTTCGCCCCATGGTTTGAGTTCCGAATGAAGTTCAATACCCCCTGGCTGAACGTTAGAATAGACTTGGTCAATGGCCTCACTCACCAATGCAGCGGCCAAATCATCAACACGTTGAGCCTCCAACGTCTGCCCTTGAGATTGAAGAGCAGGTCTTGAGGAAGTGACCAAGTCAATGATATCATCGTTGTTAAGCAAAACTTCACCTGCTTCAAAAGCGATGGAGACCTGCTCCAACCGGCCCTCCATCGCTCGCCAGCCAGAGGGTTCAAGACGGGCCAAACGGGCCAAATGAACGTCGTTTAACAGGAGGTTACGCTGAGCACAACGCCATGAACCATAGGCCATAAGCGAAGCGATGGAAGGAACGGTGAGAAGAACTGCCGAAGCATTGCGAAGGACTTCTTTCAAACGTGAAGCGGGTAAATCATCAGGATGGATTCGGCCTCCAGCAAGAATTTGAACACCGAGATTAAGAGCATGGTCAACGAGAATTCCAAGTTGGTGAGCCCACTCAGAATCTTGACCGAATTCATGGAGATCATCAATCACAAGCGCTGTTGCACCTGAAAGTGCATCCTGCCATTCATGTTCAAGCCCATCAAGGCCTACCGCGTCAGCCGCGCTAAGGGCCAAAACTTCACCTTCCTGACGTCGTAACAATGCCTGCCCGGTGGCGTGAAGAAGATGAGAGCAACCCGCATGGACTTCCGAAACGACGACCAAGGGGTTGAGGTGGCCACCTGGCGAGTCCACAATGGATTCACAGGCCCTGGTGGATCGCATATTTTCATCCGTAACGAACCACTGTCGGAATGTTAAACGGTCTGACCAATGCATCCTTTTTGGCCAATCGCCACGAATCTCAAGCACATTCCGAGCGTGAAGCGGATGGTTTTGGTCAACTGGAACAAGGTCCGATTCAAGACCGACCGACGGTCGACCTCGATGTTCATCCAAGATGTGAGACCAAACCGGTCGTCCGTCACCTTCAAGCCCGACAAATCCATCTGCCCCATCAGGTAGAGCGTCGGACTTCTTTTCCTCTGGACTGCTGCTTCTAAGTTTCTTTAAACGCTCTGCAACATGGTCTGCGTACGATGAATTTACATCAAGAAATGAGGTATGCTCGTCGACAGACGGTCCAAGAACACGGTCGGCAATGAGGTCATACGTGGGTCGTTGTGAAACACCAACGCGTTGGAACAAAGAAAGACGACCGTTTTCTACCTCAGTTTTGCCCAAGAGCGTGTTCAATTTGGATTGAGCTTGTCGCTTTGGTTGAGGTGATTTTTCGGGAATGGCCAATGATTCAGGGGCGCTGTGTGTGTGAATTGAATCACGCAATTTATTCTTTGCATCTTCCAACGCTAATCGCAGTTTTGTTGGAGGTGAACTCACGATTCATCCTCCTTGAATTTTTTGAGCAACTCGCCTTTTTCGTTGTAAAGAGCTGCAGAAGAGGCATAATCCTCATCTTCCCATTGGTTCCATCGTTCGTACATTTCATCGATGGTGGATTCCTTTTGGTCCTTGGAGGAGGATTCACGAGCAGCCTTTGGCGGTTCTTGAGAAGAACGATCGAAGCTGCGAGGCAGCGGATATGAATTTGAACTTGCTCTGAGGGGGACGGTCTGAGGAGTGTTCATCTCAGGCAATTGAGCAGAATCTAACGTCGGGTTAGGGTGAAGTGTGTCCCCCAGAGTTCGGGTCTGAGTTGGTACGTTGATCTCCTGATGCCGCAAAGACGCCCTGTCTTGCCTCGCTTGGAACACATCCAAGTTTTCCTTGATAAAACGGTCTTTCTTGCTCTTCTTTTGGGGCCAATTCGGCAAGTTGCGCTCCGAACGAGATACTGCGGAGCTCCGTTGATGGGCAAGGCCAGGGTCAATTTGAGGAAGGCTCGGTTTGACCTTTCTAGCGGGCAACCGCTGAGGCGTTCGTACTTGAGGAGATGCGGTAGGAACTACTTTCGCAGGCGTTGAACGCTGTGCATGAGGCGATGGATGGGGCGTTGCTTCATCGTTCGTTTGGCGATGAGGAATTTCACTGATAAAACGACCTTGCATGAACGAAGATTCTCGGTCTCTTTGAGAACGGTCCCCTGCCTCAGCGCTCGGGGCCATACCACCATCACCGGTGGACTCGGGCCAAGATTCAACCACTTCGCTCAATGCCTCAACCGCTGCCTTTCGTTCTTCTTCAGTAGGTTCAACTCCGCCACCTTCCATGGAAAAGTCTGCGGCAACCGAGGAAGGACTGCTTGTATCACCAACATGATGTCGCAGTTGTGCATCAACCCATCTGGCTTCATCCTCATCGATTGGAAGAAGAAGAGGGTGGTCAAAGAGGCCGTCAGGATCGGCTAACCAATCCTGGAGATGAACGCTTGTCAAGGGAACAAATTCAGTCATCAAACTGTGGCGGACAGGGAGTTGAAACACCCCTAAATCGGTGGTAAGGAGGAGCGTATGGTCGTTAAACCTCACGCCGTCAATGATGGAACGAATCAAATCCAACATGCCCGAATCGCCAAGCGCATTGCCAACACGGTCCAAGCCATCAAGCAGAACAACAGCCCGTTCATTGGCCCATAAGAATGCTTCAACACAGCGTAGGATTTCGACTTCATCACTCAAAAGTTCAAACCCTCCGCGTGGAGTGAACAGGGAGTAACTTGTGGGGCCCGGCAAGCGGTTCGTAATCTCTGTCGAGGCATGAGGAAGTCCAAACAGCCCCAAGAGGGAAAGACCTCGCTCAGCCAACTCAACACCCAGTTCAATCATGGGATGCGGGTCGGGTGAGTCGAAGACATATGCTCCACCGGGTTGAAGCAAGGTTTTGTTTGCGTTGCTCATCGCATCAAAAGAAGGACGCCGTTGAAATTCAGGCTCGATGACGAACCCCTCCATTTCCTCTGGCCGGTCTGCTCTTCTCCAAGAGGACGAGGGGAGGCGCACACTGGACCACCATGAGGATGAATCATCAGTGGACTGTTGGAGTTCAAGATGCAAGATACTCTCAGGCGATGCCTCCATCATTTGACGAATTGCAGACATGCTCAATTCGTACAGGTTCACTTCATTGGCAACGTCCAACGCATCGCTTTCAATTGACATCAAGGCATCAAGTCCGAAGGAATGAATTTCTCCTTGATGAAAAGCCATCACTGGATGCCCTAAACGAAACAGAAGCCAGCCGTTTGTTTGCGTCTGATGAGGGCGGATCAACACGGCACCAGATTGGCCATGAGCAGCCAAATCGCGAGCCATCAGACGAAGAACATCAACGCCTCCACGTCGTTGTTCAATGAGGTCGCCGTGTTGAATTTCCATTGAGGCAAGCCACCGTTGTACACCACATCCCCCAAACCCCCTCTTGAAGAGTGCGGAGAAAACGGCTGAAACACATACTGTTTCAAGGACGACACCCTCCCCCCAACATGACCCTTCAGGAGGCCGGTGAGCTGACAACCGAAGAAGAAGTTCTCCTCGGGGAGGGGTTGGCTCGATTTGATACGGGAAGATACTGGCATGCACACGAATCATGGGAAGACTTGTGGAACGCCCTTAAACGTCGGAGTGCTCCATCGGAAGAAGTTCTCCTGGTCCAAGGACTCATACAAACTGCCGCACTCTTGCTCCATTACGAAAACAGGAAGGAACGAGGCGTGACCAATCAATGGCTCAAACTTGAACCAAAATTGGCGGGTTGGACGGTTGCATGGGGCCTCGATATTGAACTGCACTGTTCCGTCATCCGTGAATTCGCAAACGATGTCGGTTCTTGGACAAAAAACCCAACCTCCCATCAAATTCCGCGAGCGTGACCTTCAAGTGAATCAGCCCCGTCAACCCGACATGGGTGAATCGATGGGAGAACCTTCTGCGGGGATGATTCGTTTCATCAACACGCCGATTGCTCAGCCGTTTATCCAAGCTCGAAACATTGGCTTTGTGAGCGCCCTTGTAGCCTCGGTAGTTCTCGGTGGGATCTCCGCCCTGCTGACAACATCCAATGCCGTTGCATTCAGCCTCGCCGTCGTCAGTTTCGCAGCCAATGCATCGTTCGTGATGTACCGATACCTTGGTCACGCATCTACGCCCCTTGCAGTGAACCTCAACCATCCATTCATGGATGGAACTTCATTTGGGCAAGCAGAAGTGGAGGTCCAACTGTCGGACGGCCGTTGGATTGACCCTGGCAAGCACCGAATTAAGGCCATCTCCGATGACCTTATTGGTGGATTCAACATCGCTCACGACACCATTGATTTTCCCGTGTTGGGGCATTTTTCACCCTCTAAAAAACGTACGGCTTTGTTGACAAGACACATGGCTCTCATCAATCAAGCCATTGCGCTGCGGGATGCAATGAACAACATTCCCGACCCGATTGCTGAAGCCAGAGACCGTGAAACAAAAGACAGCGGGCTTCTGGAACGGTCATGGTTAGAAGAAGAACAAGAAATTGAAGTCGAGAGTCCCCTCGTATCCTTCTTCAAGCGTGAAGAATAGCGCTTTTTCGGGAGCGGCGACCCTCTACCTTCAAAACCCGTCTGCTTGACCCATTGGCCGTGTCAACCACGGAAACTTGGATGGGTCGGGTCGAAAACCTTGCCCCGCATGAGCAAGACACGTTGCTGGGAACCTCGCTTTCTCGTAGGTTTTCAAAACTCCCATTGTGGTTAAGCCATCCTGCAAACATTGGGGCATTCTACGGACTTCTCGTCGCTCTTGCACTTATCCTCCCCTATGCATTCGGTGGAAAAAACAACGATGTCTGGGCTGTTGAGTGGATCTTCCACACTGCCCTTTTGATCGTGGCTTGTGCACTTACAGGCTTTGTATCAATTTTGCTCATCGCCTTCTCAAAACGCCATCCAATGGCGCCGCCTCGGTACATCTTGTACCCAATGCCCTTCATTGGACTGGCTCTTCTTTCAATTGATAGAACGGAACTTTTGACCGTTCCGAGCCTGCTCATTTGGGGCCTTCTTCTTCTTCCTGGGCCAGTGTACGTTCACCTTTCTTGGGCCCCACGATGGCGCTTATTGTGCATGGTTGAAGACGGCAAAGACCCGTTCCTTGGAATGGAGGTCAAGCAAGAAAACTCCGAGGCTGAGGAGATTGCCGGAGACGATACTGAGTTGCTTGAAGTCGTTGATAACTTCGAATCAGAGTAACTTAGATCAGCCCGAGTTTGGGCCCGACCTTCTCAAAGCACGAGAGTACCGTATCCAAATCTTCTCGGGAGAGACCTGCCGACATTTGAGTGCGAATTCGGGCTTTGTCTCGAGCGACCATTGGAAAGACAATTGCCCCAGCCATGACACCCAGTTTGCCCAGTTCTTGTGTCATTGCTTTTGCAACACTGGATTCACCGCACATCACTGGAATGATTGGCGTCACTGAATCGCCAGTGTCAAATCCGAGGCTTTGCAGTTCCTTGCGGAAGTAATCGGTATTTTCCCACAGACGTGCATGATGCTCTGGCTCGTCCATAAGAACCTCAATCGCTGCTTTTTGTGCAGCAGCAACACCAGGTGGCTGTGAGCCAGAAAGAAGCCATGAACGCGAATGGTTCAAGGCGTGATTTCGGGTCATTTCAGTCCCGGCAAGAATGCCTCCTTGAACTCCGAGGGCTTTGGAAAACGAACCGGTTTCAAAGTCGACTTTTCCTTGAAGTTTGAAGTGGTCGACAATCCCTGCACCACCATCGCCCAAGACGCCTTCACCGTGGCAGTCATCAACGTAGACCATGGCGCCATACTCTTCAGCAAGGGCCGTAACTTCGTCGAGTGGAGCGATATCCCCGTCCATCGAAAACACACCGTCGGTGATGATGAGTTTACGATCTGATGATTCGTGGGCTTTCAAAACAGCTTCCAATTCACCCATATCGTTGTGCCCGTAAACGGCTCGTGAGGCCTTCGTCAAGCGAACACCATCGATGATGGAACCGTGATTGAGTGAGTCGGAAATGATGACATCTTGAGGGCCTGCGACAAGCGATGGAATCAATCCAACATTGACCGTATATCCTGCAGAGTAAATCAACGATGCTTCAACTCCCTTGAATTCAGCCACTTTCTTTTCGGCTTCAAGGTGAATGTCCATGGTCCCCGCAATGGCACGAACAGAGCCGCTTCCTGCCCCGTAAAATGCTGTTGCATCCTGCATTGCAGATACAACCTTAGGGTGGGTTGTCAAGTTGAGATAGTTGTTCGCTGAAAGCATGATGGTTGGTTTACCGTCCATTTGACAACGAGGTTGATTGGGCCCTTCGAGCGTTGGCGGCTCCCAAAGTAGAGATTTTTCACTCAATTCATCGTAGCGAGATTTCATCCAAGACATATCACCGGGCACAACAATCCTCATGCCTACCAACAGGCCCTTGTTCAAGGTCTTTTGTCTCACCCGTGCTGGAAGATAAGCCGAGTAATTTCTCCCTTTTGAATCGGGCAAAAGTCTCCGAGTTCGAGATCATAATTTGAAAGATGAAGGCCTTCAATCCCCAAGCGATGGAGATGAACAACCTCGTTCCCAAGGGCTTCAAACATCCTACGAACTTGCCTTTTCTTCCCCTCTTGGATGGTCAATTCAATGATGTCGGGTTCAATTTGGTGGACCTCAGCAGGGCGTGAGGTATAGGAGGTCGTTACGCCTGAATCCTCAATGTGAATATCAACGCCATGTTGAAGCGCTTCCATTTGAGACGATGAGACGGAATCCCGTGTAATCGCTTCGTAAATCTTACGAATGTCTTTCTCGGGAGAGGTGATGTCGTGAACCAAATCACCGTCGGTCGTGACCAAAAGAAGGCCTGTTGTTGCTTCATCCAAACGACCAACCGTCACCAGGCGCTCGTAGGTACTCGAATCAACTGCTTCCCTAAACAATTCAAAGACCGAGCGTTTGTTCAGCGAACGTTCTTGTTCACTCAGTCGAGAACAGAGATATCCCCTGGGTTTGTAAAGGAGAAAGGTGGTGTGTTCGTTTGAAAGTTCAAGACGCTGGCCTCTGTACAGAACAGGCTTGGTTTTTGGATTGAACTGGAAACTGATTTCTTTCACAACCGATCCGTTGACGGTGATGTCCCCGTTCCAAATCGCTTCCTTCACTTCTCGCTTTGACGAGAAGAATCCGGTTTTCGAAAGAAATTGATGAAGCCGCAATTTCATTCTGTCAACCGTTTGCAAGGCGACGCCTTACCCTCATCAAGGCTCCGATGAAACCAACAGCGAATATTCTGCTTCAAAAAGTTCAAATCAAAGAGGAATCAAATCCCATCGCTGGTTAAGGAAAAGATTGACACGGAGGACATCGTGTGAGGAATAACGATGTTTTCCAATGACGAACTCAAAGCGTGGTATTCGACCATGCCGGTGGATTTGGATTGGCTTGAAAAGCCGTCCCGCCACCAATTCCGATGGCGCCTTCCAAACGATCGGTGGGCAACCCTTCCCCGTCAGGTCAGTAACGAGCAGACGCTACGAAAGCAATTTGCGAAATATGCACCACGTGACCTTTACATCGGCACCTCAGCATGGCTCAATCCGGTTGACCTCCCCCGATTGAAGGATATTGACGCACCGGCTCCCATTCTTCTTGACCATCTGGTCGTGTTTGACATTGACTTCCGCCCGTTTTGCTATCGTAGATTGGAGCAAGCCCGAAGCGTCACAGACGGCTTGTTAACATGGCTTGATGAGCACGAAGACCTCACGTTGCAATACATCAGTTACAGCGGAGGAAAAGGTTTCCACCTGGTATTGCGAGACAACGACCGTTCAAGAAAACAACCGCGCCAAGTCTAATTCAAGCAAACCATGCGGGCACTCCTCCAAAATCCCTGAGCATGCAAATGAGCAGTCAGGTAGTTGGAACCAAAGGAAGCGTTTTTGCAACCATAGCTTACCGAGTATTCTTTGTCCTCGGACTCGCACTGTCCATCGTGTTTTATTCGTATGCATCAGGCGGCGAAGACCCCTCGCTTTTATGGATTGGAACCGTCGGTTTTGTGTGGTTTCTCATGTTCCAATTTGTCATCAATTTCATCTTTGTTAACGGCTCTCGTTAAATCCGGTTCATCTGGATTTAACAACATAAGGTCAAAGATTACAACAAAGCGCAGGGTTCTTGAGGAATTGTAGTTGAGGTAAAACCATGGGAGAGGTATTGGAAGCTAGCCTCGTCGTTGAGGAGGTCCTCCATGGGATGACGCGGAAGCAACT
>Ga0209716_1000691_pt1 | contig 29885 bp, 26 predicted proteins | sample COGITO_mtgs_1205_FD_184811 | JGI IMG/M metagenome (GOLD analysis project Ga0209716, IMG submission 184811) | Pelagic marine microbial communities from North Sea - COGITO_mtgs_120531 (SPAdes) (version 2) | ecosystem: Environmental > Aquatic > Marine > Epipelagic ...
CTTTAAGTGCACTTAGAAATCTTAGGGTAACTAACCCAAAGGTCTTAAAAGTAACAAGTTGTAAAATATAATTGTTCATATAAAAGTAATAGGTTCTATTTATCATCAGTTATTCCATCAAATAAACTTGGACAATTGTCATTAAACCATTTATCTTGTTTTTTCTTCTTACCACTCTCTCTAAGCTTAAGTTCCCCTAGTTCAAGTTCTTGAGTTCCATAGACTTTTTGAACAGAATAATTTTTACGTTTTTCATCTCCAAATTCATCAAAAGTTGTTTTTATCTGTAAATGGCAAGAAATAAGAGAACCATTTAAGAAAGTATGTTTCCCTTCAATAACTTCACTTTTAAACTTTGAATCTCCCATACTAAAATCAACTTTATCACCTTTGTACTTACCTCTCCAGTTATATTTACCTTCTTTTAACACAGGAGAAATGATTTCAATCATAGCGTCATCATCTTCTTCAAGAGTTACATTATCTTCTAAAATAAAGTTTTTAAAATATTGTCTAGATACAATCAGCTCTTCAGAATCAATTTCTGTATCTTTAAAACCAATTTTCTCAACCTTTTTATAATCATTAATTCTTTTATAAAAATTAGAAACATATTTTTGTACAAGTTTGTTATCTAATTTATTATCTATATCTTTTTCAATATCTTTTATTTTAGATATGTTGTCTAATTGGAGATTTATTAATGTTTCTTCTTTTATTTTTTTATCTAATTCTTCTAAATCTGCATTTTTTGTAAAGTAATGAGTAATAATATTGTTAATAGCTGGTGATAAATAATGCAATACTGGAACTCCAATAGCTAACAATTCAACAAGTCCACCTTCTTTATAAGCTTCTGTTTCAATATCTAATTCATTGTCAAGTAGCTCACCAATCTTTCTTAGTGAATCAAGAAGATCTTTCTCAGCTTTATTTCTTACAAAAGCATTCATAGAATGGCTACCGTCATTGAGGTAGTAGTGTATTTCTAATTTATTTTGAACTGCTACATTCATTATAAACTATCCTCTGCTACAACTTTTTCCATCTCACTATAATGATTGGGATCTATCTTTTTTATTACATCTTCCAAAACATCATTTACAATTGTATTGCTTTCAGATAGTACAGTATCATCCCCTGAATCAAAGAATTCTATAGTCTGATTATGTGAATATTTATTAATAAATCTATATATCTTTTCATTTAACTGTTTATCAGAAATTGCAACATCACAAAGTTGTTTAAAGTCATTTCTTTTTTTAGGATATTTAAAACTTAAAAATGATTCTAAAAGTTTTCTTAATAAATTTCCTACTAAATAAGCATTATCTTCACTAATATTTTCATCTTTAAATTTGTAAATTTTAAAAAATATAAAATGATACTCAGACTGATACCTTGTTAATGATGTATTTGCATTCTTTATACTTGAACTTCTAGTTTTATTATCTATTTTTGTCTCTATAGAATAACAATTTGCTTTTATAATCAAATTACCATTACTATCTCTTTTTTTGTTTTTACCTAAAAACCAATCTCTTATTAATTTAAAATATGCGAAATTATGAGTAATAATAAAAAGTTGTTTGGCACTTTCACACTCATTTTTTAAAAAAGAATATGCACTGAAAAGATTGTTTGAATCAAAACTAGAAATAGGATCATCTACTATAATAAAACTCTCTTCAACTTTATTTTCATTTTCCTTGATTTTTGTAACAAAATAAACAAAAGATATAGCTGTTTTCTCTCCTTCACTTAAATTCGAAGCTTGTAACCCATCTCTTATTATTTTATAACCTTTTAAAGTATCATCGAATTCTAAAGAAATATTATCTCGACCTAAAAATTTATGAAGTTTTTCATTAAATTCTTTTGCTCCAAAAGCTTCATCAGAAAGTTTACTTTCTAGTTTCTTTATCTCTTTTGTTAATTCATCTTTTCTTTTATTTAATCCTTCTAAATTATTATTAATCTCTTGTATTCTTTTTTCTTTTTTCTTAAGTTCAAAGTCATGATAAAAAGTTGTCGTATAGTGTAATTCTAATTTTGATTTTAAAGCTCTTGACTCTTTCTCGAAATTTTCTGTTTTGTGATTATGTTTTTGAATTATGCCATTAAACTTAGCAATCATGTCATTGTATTGTTTCAACTTTATGATATCTATATTTATTATGTTTTCAATTATTTCAAATGGATTATTTTGTTTTTGTTTAAGTAAATTAAACCAAGAATCAAATAGTTTATTTATTTTTTCAATAGCTATTTTTATATCTTTTTTTATTTCTTTAAATTCATCTTGATATTCAGGATAAAGATCTATTTCATTTTCCAATAGTTCATGGAAAATCTTTTGTTGTGGTAACCAAATTAAAGCGGACTCTATTTTTTCTTTAAGCTTAACAAATTCATCACTAAAATGCTTTTCAAGTTCTTCTAACCTTGATTCAGGTAGCTCTTGATTACAAAACTCACATTTTGATGAATTATAAAATTTGTGAATTTCTATACCATTTTCAACCCACTTACCAATTCTTGGATGTTCTTTTAATCTTTTTACTTCATTAACAATAAGACTTGTTTTTACAACATTTAATACTTTTTCTTGAACTTTTTCCAACCATCTTAATTCAATATTTTTTAAATCTAGCTCTATCTTGCCTAATATATTTGGTTTTATTGATTCTTTGAGTTTATCTACTTCTGAAACTTCTAAGATATTAGTTTTATTTTGTACTTTTTGTAATTTTTCATCAATAAAGTTTTTAAACTTTGTTTTATTATAATTGAAATAATAGGTGTCAGAAGTGTCTATAACTTTAAATTCTTCTTTTATTCTTTTTGCAGATTTTGAATAAAACTCATCTACATTTTTCTCAATATCAGCATTGTAATCCAAATTATTTTTTATTTTTCCTAAAACTGTATTAGGCTTATCATCACTTCCTAGCTCACTATTTTTATTGTCTAGTTCTGTTTTTTCAGTGATTAATGTATCTGAAATTAATAATATGCTTTTTATTACATTATTCCAATCAATATTTTTTTCTTTAAATATTTCATTGTATACAAAAATATTTACATTATTTGTTTTATAATTATTTTGATCTAAAGTACTAGAGTCGTCTTTTGTAAATGTAAATTCATAACTTGATAAGTTTCTTAATAAATTGGTGTCATTTTTTTGTTGAACCATTGTAAAAAGTTTTGAAAGGGTTGTTTTTCCACTTCCATTCCATCCATAAAATAAATTAAACTTTTTAAATTCTTCCAAGTCACTAGACCAAGAAAAATCTCTAAATATTCCGAAGTTTTTTATTCTATCAATTTTAGAAAACAAGTTTAATCATTTATATTTGCAATTTTTGAAAGTATTTTTACTTGAGATTCATCTAATTTATCATTTACTTTTTTTGAAATAACCATAAGATTATATATCGTACTTAATTTTACTTTTATCATCCCCAGCCTTTTAATAATTAACTATTTATTAAATTATTTTATCAAAAAAGTGTTTAAGTTCAATCAAGACTTTTAATAATTTATATACTTATTGATAAATGCAAAAAGGAATATATAAGAAAAGGTTGTAAAACTTAAAGTAGCCTACTTAATATAGCCTAGTCTTAATTTATTTAAATAAAAGTTGAAATAAATCCAATTAGTCCACCAAATACTGCACCCCATATTACTAACCAATATAAGTGTTCTTTTATAATATTTTGAACCATTTGCTTAACCATTAGAGGAGTTAATTCATCTAACCTTTTATTTACAATACTACTTAATTTATTATAGATATCATCGGATAATTCATCAGATTTAAGTGCTTCATCTAATACTTCTTGAAAAGCTTCAGTTTTTGTAATATCTATTATTGAAGATTGAAGTTTACTTGTAAATGGTTTTTTTAAAGGTTCAAGTGCCGCTTCTCCACCAAACATTCCTAGCATTCCACCAAAAGATGATTCCATTACAGATTCTTTCAAAGATATGTAAGCTGGTGTAAAATCTGTTTTATTTAATATCTTTTCAAAATCTATTGTACTTTTTGCACTTTTCATTTCTTCTTGAAAAAATACTGATAAGTTTTCTTTTGTAAAAAACTGCATCATTAATAAATCATGAATTGAAGATTTAAACTTAGTAAAATTCTTTTCTATTACACCTGAGCCATAAAGGTATGGTACTTTATCAAATAACATATGAATAGCTAAAGTATTTGTAATTGCTCCACTTAGTGCAAAAAGACCAATTGCAAAAATAGTATCGTTGCCGTTTGAATAACCATAGGCCATTATTAAAACTGTAATTATATTTGTTATATCTGATTTATTCATATAAAAAATCCCCTTCTTTTTTAAGAAAAGGATTTTAGCATAACTTGTGTTAGAAAAGTTTTTAGTTTAAATTTATTTAACTTCGTAGATTACAGTTGAACCACTAAATTCATAAGAAACTAAAAGTAAGTCTTTACCGTTTGGAGACTCAGTTGAAGGGATAAATTTCATACCCTCAGGAGAAGTATCACCTTCTGATTCTGTATTGATATATTGTTTAAATATAGGACTTTGAGGATTTGTAATATCATAAACCATAATTGAATTTTGTCTTTCTAAACCAATAAAAGCTAAAGTTGTATCTCCAATAGTTCCAATAGTTAAAGCTTCAGGTTCAGCACCTTTATTTCCACTTCTTCCATCCATTTCACCTTCATCTTGATTAAACATAGTAGGTTGCATTTGGGCTACTTTTTTAGAAATCTCATCACCACTATCATATACTAAATCACCATTTGTATCCCAAATAGAAAACGATCTAGCACCATAAGTATATAACTTTTCATACTCATCACTAGAATTTTTACCTAAATCAGTCATAACTTTCAAATCATTATCATTTGCATACTCTGAAGCTATAGAAGAATCTAAATCTAACTTAGATATTTTCTTTTCATCAATATGTGATATTACTTCACAAACACTATTAGTAGCATCCCAATCACCACCATCTGTATCACAAGCAGTCTCAGTAGTTGCAGCACTTTCATAGATATACTCTCTACCATCACCCTCATTTGCTGTTACTAAATATCCTGTATTTCCTACTTTATATGAAGCAATTGAATCTGGTTGATATAAACCAAATAAACCAGTAAAATTCTTCATCTCAATTTCACCATTTTCTTCAATATCAATAGTACTTTTATCTGCTTCATAACTTTTAGCACCCAAAGACTTAACATATGAGATACTATTATCAGATAAATCACTTAGCTAAGGCATTGTTTTCTTGAAGTGTAACATAAGCATAGTTATCTAAAACAGTTACATATTCTGGTTCTAAATCTTTAGTTTGATCATTACTTGGAGTATCTCCTAATCTAACTACCGTTCCATCTGTTGCTGCACTTAATGTTACTCCAGAAAAACCAATATCACTATAAGAATAATTACTTACATTTATAACTCCAATAGAACCTACAGGGTCTGTAGTATAATCATTATTTGGCTCACCTTCATTTGCAACAATAATTTTTGTTCCATCTTCATTAAAAGTAACCATATCTGGTAAATATCCAACCTCTACAGTTCTCTCATGAGTTCCTGCTGTATCAAAAATAACAACATTACCTTTTAATTGTTTTTTACCAACTGTATCATTTCCATCTTCAACTGCAACTGCAACTTTTTCATCAGCAACTGCAACACTGTTTAAGTTTGTACCATAAGTTGTAATATCAATAGAACTCACTAAAGAAGGAGAAGTAACATCAGAAATAGAAACAATATCTAAAGTCTTGTTTTCTCCATTTGTTATGTACATATTTTTACTTGTTTTATCAAAAGCAACAATCTCAGCTCCACCCTCTTTTGAAGTATTGTAAGAACCAACTTTTGTTAAAGTCCCTGTAACTGTAATCTTTGAATAATTATCATCATCACATCCTGTAAATACTGCACCTACAATTAATAGGCTTAAACCTAAACTTAATGTTGTTTTTTTCATTGTTTTCCTTAATTAAATTGATATTTAATTCTAATTTCTTTTGGTTACAAAAAGATTACTTAGCACTTTACTTAAAGTGGTGTTTCCTATTTGTAATCAAAGCAAAGTAAAATTACTTAAAGGGGTCTAGATGATTGATATACAAAAAGAGATAGAAAAAAAGTTTCCTAATATAAATAAAAAACAAAACTTTTTGAAAAAATCCTTATTTAAAATTGCTAAGAAAATAGTTCATGAAGATTCTATAAATAAGTTTCTAAATGAAAATTCTCATTTAAAAGGTTTTGAATTCGTTGATTCAGTTTTAGATTATTTTGATTTTGATTATACTGTATCAAGCACAGATTTAGAAAATATTCCAAGTTCAGGAAAAGTTGTAATAGTTGCAAACCATCCTTTAGGTGGATTAGATGCCCTTTGTTTATTAAGATTAATTTCACAAGTAAGATCTGATGTGAAAATAGTAGCAAATGATTTTTTAGTAGGATTTGAAGCTCTAAATAATCTTTTAATTCCAATTAATAATTATAAAATTAGACAATCAAAAAAAGATATAAAAAAGATATACGAATCATTAAATAATGAAGAAGCTGTGATTATATTTCCTGCAGGAGAAGTAAGCCGTACAACTGCAAAAGGTATTAAAGACCCTTCATGGAGTAAAGGTTTTTTAAATTTTGCTTCAAATTCAAATGCACCTATATTACCAATATTTTTAGATGCAAAAAACTCTAAAACTTTTTATACAATATCTATAATAAATAAAACATTTTCAACTCTACTTTTATCAAATGAAATGTTTAATAAAAAATCAAAAAGAATTAATATCAAAATTGGAGAAATTATTCCAAATGAAAACATTGCTCCAAAAGGTTTAGAAAAAAAATACTTAATTAACCTTTATCAAAAACATTTGTATTCATTAAAAAAGAGGAAAAAAAGTTATTTTCAAACACAAAGTGCTATTGCACGTCCGCAAAAAAGACAGGATTTAATTAGTGAACTAAAATCTTCGCAGTTAATTGGAGAAACAAATGATGGCAAAAAAATTTATCTTTATGATTATACTGATGATTCAATTGTTTTAAAAGAGATAGGAAGACTACGAGAGTTATCTTTTAGAAAAGTAGGAGAAGGTATCAATAAAAAAAGAGATACAGATAAATATGATATATATTATCAACATATTATTCTTTGGGATGATAATGACTTAGAAATAGTAGGTTCATATAGAATAGGAAATTCAGATTTTATTTTCAAAAATATTGGAGTTAAAGGGTTTTATTCAAATACACTGTTCAAATATAATGAGAGTATAACTCCATATTTAAAAAATTCTATTGAATTAGGACGAAGTTTTGTTCAACCAAAATATTGGGGTACTAGAGCTTTGGATTATCTTTGGTATGGAATTGGAGCTTATTTAAAAAAGAATTCAAATATTAAATATATGTTTGGACCAGTTTCAATGAGTGCAACTTTTCCTTCAATTGCAAAAGACTTAATGATATTTTATTACTCTCACTACTTTAAAGACCCAAAACAATTAGTTGTACCTAAACTTTCATACCAATATTCAAATAGTATTAATGAAATAAAAGAGCAATTTTTATTAAATGATAGAAAAAAAGATTTCAAGTTTTTAAAATCTACACTTGCTAGTATTGGAGTTTCTGTTCCTACTTTATATAAACAGTATAGTGATATTACACAAGAAGGTGGGGTTAAATTTTTAGGATTTAATGTAGATAAAGAGTTTTCTGATTGTATTGATGGTTTTATACTAGTAGATGTAAATAAAATTAAAGATATTACAAGAAAAAGATATATAAATAGAGACTAAGCTCTATTTATATTTAATCTAATCTACAATACATAACTTCATCAACAACTGCTTTTGATAACTGTTTTGTTTCAACAATTATATGTTCTAAATGTAGATTTTTTAGAAGCTCTTTTTCATTCTCACTTGTAACTGTAACAATTGTTTTTGTATTATGAGTTAAAGCATCAATTGCTTCACAAATTATATATACAGAATCAGGATTATTAACAGCAACAATTACAGCAGAAGAGCTTGTAATATTTACGGAATTTAGTATATGTCTTTGTGCTGCATTTCCAAATATAATTGGTTCGTTATTATCTAAACCTTGTTGATAAAACTTCATGTTATGTTCAATAATTATATATTCTCTACTTAATACTTTTAGCTCTTCAACAATTGCTTGTCCATATCTACCATATCCTAAAACAACAACATGATCAGCTTTATCTTTTTCAACATTATAAGAATTACATACCATTAAAGTATCTTCACTTATTAATAATCTTGAAGCTTTTGTAAGGTTTTTTAGAATAATTGGAGTTAGAATCATTGAAATTACAATAGTTACGATTAAAATTTGAGAATATGTTTGATCAACTAAACCTTGGCTTCTTGCAAGCTCTAAGATAGCAAGAGAAAATTCACCAATTTGGATTAATGAAAATGCAGTTTTAAAAGCAACCCTTCTTGTATCTTCAAGTTTAACTAAAGTGTATATTATAATATATTTTAAACCCATCAAAATAGGTAATAATACAAGAATTATTAAAATATATTCTGAGATTACTGTAAAGTTAATTTGCATACCAACTGTAATGAAAAATACACCTAATAATATATTTCTAAAAGGAATAAGATCAGCTTCCACTTGATGCTTAAACTTAGTTTCTGCAATCATCATACCTGCAATAAATGCACCTAATGAGTATGAAAATCCAAAATAATATGCCAAATATGAAGACCCTATTGCTAAAAGTAAAACAGAAGCCACGAAAAGTTCATCTGATTTTGTTTTAGATACATGACTTAAAAATGGTTCTAATAAATATTTTCCAGAAAGATAAAGTAGTGATAATAAAACGACTGCAGCAATTATAGTTTTTAAAATCATTAATCCAACACTACCAGTATCATCCATTGTAAAAAATGATATCATAAGTAAGATAGGAATTACTGCTATATCTTGCATAATTAAAATACCTAAAACTCTTTTACCGTATGGTTTTTTTATTTCTTTTGTTTCGTTAAATGTTTTAAGTACAATTGCAGTTGATGATAAAGAGAGAGCAGCTCCTATTACCATAGAAGATTTAATATCTATACCTAATACAAAGTGTGAAATTAAAAAGACAAATAAAGTTGTAATAATAATCTGTAAAGAACCTGTAAAAAAAACTTCTTTTTTCATCTTTTTTAAATGCTCTATTGAAAATTCTAAACCTATTGTAAACATTAGAAAAACTACACCAAATTCTGCTATTTCTTTTAAATCATGATTATTAACAGCGGCATGTAAATTAAATGCATATGCAATTATTGTTCCTGTAAAAATATATCCAATAATTGTTGGTAATTGGAATCTTTTTAATATTAAATTTATTACAAGTGCAATAAATATAGTGGCTACTATTATTCCTAACATTTTAAAACTCCTTTTTATCTATAGTGCATTTGCTTATATCCCAAAGCTCTTTTGTTAAAAGCTGAATTAAGCATTGCATTGTTTGTGTCTAGAAAATCTATTGCTAAACACTCTTGATTTCCTCTTCCTATTCGACCTAAGTATTGAACTAATCTACCATAATAAGAAATAGGCGTTGCAAAGAAAATAGTATTTAGATGTGGAAAATCAATTCCCTCACCAAAATATGATGTAGTTGCCATTATTAAAGATTTTTCTTTAACTAAATTCATATTTTCTACTTGTTCTTTTTTATTTAAACTTCCATGAATACTTATATAATCAATATTTTCTAAATTAAGTAAATGTTCAAGTATATTTATATGCTCTATTCTATCAGTTAAAAGTAGAATTTTTCTATTTATATTGTTTTTTATTTCATCAATTATTAATTTATTTCTATTTTCATCAATACATAATTCATTTATAATACTTGCATAGTTATCAGCTTGAGAGACAAACTTGGTTCTTAGAATTTTTAATTTATTATAATGTGTCTTTTTCTTTTTATATTCATATGCAATATCACCTAATTGTTGATATAAAATAGGCTGTAAACCATCTTTTCTATTTGGTGTTGCACTTAATCCTAAAATATATTTACCTCTAAAAATTTTTACTATTTGTTCAAAAGTGATTGCTGGAATATGATGACACTCATCTATTATCACAAAAGAATAATTGTGTATATAATCAGGTGAATTTTTCAAACTTTGCATCGTAGCTACATCTATTTTTCCATTTAATTTATTTTCACTTTTTCCTAAATAACCTATATCTTCTTTCTTATATTCAAAATAATCAACAAATCTTTCAATCCATTGATTTAAAAGCATGTTTTTATTCACAATTATTAGTGTTTTACAAGCTCTTAACTCAAACATCTTTGCTGCTATTAATGTTTTACCAAATCCTGGAGGTGCTACACAAATAGAAAAATCATTTTTAATTATTTCATTTACTGCATCGTTTTGTTCTGGACGTAAGTTAAATTTCACTTTTTTAGTTTCTTGTGAATTGAAATGCCTTTTATCATCAATAACAAATGAAACACCATTTGAATTAAAAAAATCACAAACAGTATTCTTAAGACCTCTTGGAAGTATAAGATTATTTTCATCTTCTTCAAAATTTTGGATTAGTCTTGGTATATTATATAAAGGTTTACGAAGTCCTAATAAAACTTTTATTTGTGGGTTTTCAAAAGATGCAAAAGACTTCAATTTACTAATTAAAGACTTTGATAATAAATTAAGTGGAATATATAAAAAATCATATAAAACTATTTCTAATTGTTCTATAGGAAATTCTATATTAGCAAAATCTTTTTCATTACTAAGGCTATTACTAATTTGAGAATTAGTATAAATAATTTCTTTTGATACTTTTTGAATAGTATTTAAAACCATCCATTGATCATCATATATTTTATTTGTACTTGTATCAATAAAAACTGTTTTATTTATATTTCTACTCTTTAAATGTAGAGGTAATTCAATACTCGAACCTAAATTAGCTTTATTTGCGTATTCATTATCCGGATACATTTTAGCACTAATATTAGCTTTTTTTAAAAGAGTTTTTCCAAAATTATAAACAATTTTAGTTTCTATCTTATCTTCTAAAAAAAGCCAAACAATTAATGAATTATAAGAATTTAGCTCATAATAAGCTTTTATATTTAAACTATTTAATGCTATTTGAAATTTAAATTTATCTTCATCAAGAATTTCAAATGCTAAGAATTTAGACATATTATTTGAATCTATACAAAAAGTAGCAAGATGAGTTATACCTCTTAAATGGCTTTCAATTTCTTTATTTGTTAAAGGAATATAATCATCACCTTGAAAAGTTCTTGTAACTGGATAAAAGCCTTGCTTATTGCCATCTTTACTTAACCATTTTTTTGCATATATATCTTGCCGTGATATAAATAATGATTTAAAAATATTGATTTTTTCTTCTTTTGTAAATGTAGTTTGAAGTGCTTTTCTTTTTTCTTCTTTTTCTGTATTAATTTGCTCTTCTAAAGTCTTGATTTCATTTTCTATGTTCTCTTTTTCTAAATAGAGACTTTCAAGTTTATTTTCTAGATTTGTCATTGTTAATTTGTTTTTCATTAATCCCTATCAAATATAAAAATTTCTCAACAACCAAAAAAGAGCCAAAGACTAAATATTCTTCATAATCTTTTATTTCAATTATATCTTCATTTATTATATTTAATTTGTTTATAGTTTTCAATAAATTATTTTTTGAAACAATTCTTGTATCATCGATATCTATAATAATCACTTTATTTATTATAGGTTTAAGTATTTTAAGAACTTCTTCATAATCTTTATCTTTATATGAATTGTAAATCAATGTAATTTTTTTATTAACAAATTCATCTTTTAAAACCTTAGCAGCAAGAGGGTTATGTCCTACATCTATTGTGATATTTTTAGCTATTTTCTGACATCGTCCAAAAAGTTTAACATCATCGAATAAACTTATATCTATCTCAATTTTAAGTTCATTTAAACACGCAATTACTAAATGTAAGTTTCTTTTTAAATAACTAGCAAATCTACTATTCAACTCATATTTATCAAAATCTAAAACTTTATGTATTGATATATTTTTATTTCTTTCTTTTGAAATTTGTTCTTTTACTTTTACTGCTGTATTATAAACACTTTCATAAACTTGATAACCTATTATCATTTTATTGTCAACTGAACGCATTTTAGTTTCTGCTATTTCTTCAACAGTATTTCCTAAAAAACTTTGATGATCTAAACCTATAGTAGTAATTAGTGACAAATCATTTTCTACAACATTAGTTGCATCAAATTCTCCACCAAGACCTGCTTCTAGAACTAAATAATCACAATCTTTTGATAAATACAATGATAATAATGTTGCATATTCAAAGTATGTCAATTTTTCTAATAAATTTAGAGGATATAATTCTTGTAAAAATTTATGTGCGCTTTCTAATAAATCATTTGATATATTATCTCCGTTAATCCAAATACGTTCATTAAAATTGATAATATGAGGAGAACTATAATGTAAAACTTTGTATTTACTTTTATTTAAATAATGAGAAAGAAATCTTCCCGTACTGCCTTTTCCATTAGTTCCTACAAGATGGATAACAAAAGGCAAAGAGATTTTTTCTGATAGTATATCCCATGAAGATTTTACAATTGTAAAATCAATCTTGTCATAATAAAGAGTTTTAAACTCTAAAAACTCAGCTAATGAAGCTTTTTTTAAATCAACTTTCATTGATTATTTTTTAAAAGATGCTATTGCTATTTTTGACAGCACTTCATCTAATGCATCATCTGAAGCATTTTTTATTGCATCAAAACGTTTTGTATCTGTAATAGTTGTACTGCTTCCTAATGAAAAATCATTTTCACCACTAACTGTAAAACTTCTTTTTATATTCTTTTTTTTATTGTTATAAGCAACGTTAATATTTACTGTTGCTCTATATAAATTATTATAACCAGAAGAATCATATTGTAAAGTTGTTAAGCTAGCTGAACCAATTTTTATATCAATTATAGTATCTGCTAAAACTTCATCATAAACTAATTTAGAATCAAGTTTCTGAACTAATAATTGGTTTATAGCATCTTTCACTAAAACAGAGTTTCTTGGATCTTTTGAATCAATAAATAACTTTACAAATACTTTTCCACTAAGCTCTTTTTTTGCATAAGAAACTGTTGGTTTATATCCACATCCACTAATAGTAAAAAAACAAAGACTTAAAGTAAAAAGTACAAATAGTACTTTCTTTACGTTATTTATACTTTTCATACTTTAATTATCCTTTTATTACTAAGTTTACTAGCTTATTTGGAACAACAATTTCTTTTATTATTTCTTTATTTTCAATCCATTTTGATGAATTTTCTTTTGCAATTATTAATATCTCTTCTTTTGATGCATTTGGTTCAACTTCAATTTCACATCTTTTTTTACCATTTATTGTAACAGCTAAAACAATTGAATCCATTTGAAATACTTCATCTTTAACTTCAATTGTTTCATTAAAGTTTTCTTGATTAAATAATGCATTTGATATTTCCCATGAAGCATGAGGAATTATAGGTTCTAAGATATTTGATAAAATATAATAACCTTCTGCCCAAACAGCTTCATTTTTTTGTGTTGATAATGCATTTAAAGCTTCCATTGATGATGCTATTAATGTATTAAATGTAAATGTTTTATTAAATACTTCATTAGATTTTTCTAATGCTTCGTAAACTTTTTTCCTAGCATTCTTTTCATCTTTACTCAAAAGTTTGTGATCAATATTTTTGAAGCCTTTAACTCCAACACTTGTAACATTTGATGCTCTTTCAAAGAATTTTTTTATAAATCTATAAGCTCCATCAACTGCTGAATCATTCCATTCTAACTCTTTTGTAGGGGGAGCTGCAAACATCATAAATAATCTTGCAGTATCAGCTCCATATTTTTCAATAATTAAATCAGGATCAACAACATTTCCTTTAGATTTCGACATCTTAGAACCATCTTTTAAAACCATTCCTTGTGTAAGTAGTTTTTTGAAAGGTTCTTTTGAATTTGTATAACCTAAAGAATTTAGTGCTTTTGTAAAAAATCTTGCATATAAAAGATGTAAAATTGCATGTTCAATTCCACCAATATATTGATCAACATCCATCCAATAATCACTATCGGCTTTTGATATACCTTCTTTTTCCCATTTTTCTGGATTAGTTGCATATCTTAAGAAATACCATGAAGATTGAACAAATGTATCTAAAGTGTCAGTTTCTCTTACAGCTTCTTTACCACATTTTGGACAAGCGCAATGTTTCCATGTAGGATGAGTATCTAAAGGATTACCCTCTCCTGTAATTTCTACATCATCTGGTAATGCAATAGGTAGGTTTTCTATTTTTTCAGGAACTAAACCACAATCATCACAATGTACAAAAGGAATAGGTGCACCCCAATATCTTTGTCTTGAGATTCCCCAATCTCTAAGTTTGTAGTTAACTTTTTTAATACCAAGAGAATTTTGTTCAAAATGGTACATAATTGCTTTTTTAGCTTTAGTATTTTTTAAACCTGTGAAACTCTCTGAATTAATAAGTTCACCTTCACTTACAAATGCTTCTGTTTGTTTTTCAATTAATCCATCAGGGCCTACAATAACTTGAGTTATTGGTAAGTCATATTGTTTTGCAAATTCAAAGTCTCTTTGATCATGAGCAGGAACAGCCATAACAGCACCACCACCATATGAAGCTAAAACAAAATTAGCAACCCATACTGGAATCATTTCACCTGTTAAAGGATGCATTACATCAATTTCTAAAGAAATTCCTTCTTTATTTTGAGTAGCTCTATCTCTTTGGCTGACTTTTTGCATATCTTTAATTGCATCTAGTTTTTTCTGTGGTAAAAGTTTATGCTCTAGTATATATTTTACTATTGGGTGTTCAGGAGCTAATGCAGAATATGAAACCCCATAAATTGTATCAGGTCTTGTTGTAAATACTAAGTATTTATTAAATGTTCTGTTTAATTTATTTTTAGAATCTACTGATAACTCAAATTTAAATTCTAAACCTTCACTTCTTCCAATCCAATTTTCTTGCATAGTTAAAACTTGAGAAGGCCATGTTTCTTTTAATCCGTCTAAATCATCTAAAAGCTCTTGTGCGTATTTTGTAATACCAATATAATATCCAGGCATATCTTTTTGTTCAACAGGAGTATCACATCTCCAACAACATCCATCTTCAACTTGCTCATTTGCTAAAACCGTATGACAAGGTTCACACCAGTTTACAGTAGTTGACTTTCTATACAATAAGTTTTCTTCGTACATTTTAATGATGAATTCTTGTTCCCATTTTGTATATAGTTCATCTGAAGTAGCAAACTCTCTTGTTTCTGAAAAAGATAAACCTAAACCTCTTAATTCATCTCTCATATAATCAATATTTTCATAAGTCCATTTTTTTGGATGTGATTTGTGCTTTATAGCTGCATTTTCAGCAGGCATTCCAAAACTATCCCAACCAATAGGATGCAAAACGTTAAAATCTGATTTTCTAAAATGTCTAGCAAAAGCATCACCTAAACAATAATTTCTAACATGTCCCATATGGATTCGTCCACTTGGATATGGAAACATACTTAGGATATATTTTTTTTCTTTACTTTGATCAGCACTTGGTTCAAACGACTTATTTTCTGTCCAAAACTTCTGCCATTTGTTTTCTATTGCTTTTGCATTATATTCCATTAAAACTCTTCCTTATCTTGACTTTTTGCACTTTCAATTAATGCTAGTGCTATTGAGAAAATATTTGCTACAACTGCACCAATAGCTAAAGAAATTGCTAAAGATATATCATTCATGAAAGTTAAAACCATAAAGGCAGGAATTAAATGTAAATCAGCTACTAACGAACTTGCTAATAACTCTGCTGCTAGTAAATTCTTAACACCTAATTTTAATATCGTTGATATTACATTTACGCCAGCTGCAATAAATAATGCAATCTCATTTTGTTCGTACAGAAATCCTGCTGTTGTTGTTAATGACATTAGTGAAAAAAATATGTAAGTTACTTTACCCCAATCCATTTGAATCCTTTTATAGTTTTACTTTTAAATTTAAGAAGATAATAGCTAAATTTTGATAATAAATTGCTTTTACAATCATTACCTTGGGCTTCATAAAAGAATTGGATTTAGTAGTTGTAAGATGATTTTTGTGAATGAAGTTATAAAAACTTATTTAAAAGAAGAGAAAAACTCTTCTTTCGTTTTCTAATTACATAGTACCTTGTTCATACATAGCTCTTAGTTTATCTTTCTCTTTTTGTCTTTTTAATTTATCAGCTTCTTTAGCTCTAAAATTAGAAATTGAGAATTTTAGTTGAACTAAAAATGATGCTGCTATAAAAATAGATGAATAAGTACCTACAATAACACCTACAAGCATTGTAAATGCAAATCCATTAATAATTTCTCCACCAAACACATATAAAGTTACTACAACAAAGAATGTAGTTAATGATGTAAGTGTTGTTCTTGATAAAGTTCTACTAACAGACTCGTTAACAACTTTGTCTAAAATTGATTCTTTTGATGTTTGCACACCCTCTCTAATTCTATCAAATACAATGATTGTATCATTTAATGAGTATCCTAAAATTGTAAGAATCGCTGCTAGAATATCTAGGTTTACTTCAATACTAAATAAACTAATCGCACCTAGAGCAATTACAATATCATGTGCTAAAGCAAGAATAGATGCAATAGCAAATCTCCACTCAAATCTATATGATACATAAGCTAAAATTACAATCATAGATAAAGTTAAGGCCATAAGACCTTTTTCTCTTAACTCTCCACCAACTTTAGGTCCAACGATATCAACTCTTCTTATCTCAAACTCACCTGTAGTTTTTAATAAAACATGCATTTCATCACCAATATCATTAGCAATATTAGAAGATGAACCTTTAACTCTAATTACGATTTCTTCAGGACTTCCAAACTCTGAAATAGATGCATTTGAATAATTAGTACTTTTTAATGTATTCCTAATCTTATCAATAGGAGCTTTTTGTTCGTATTTAACTTGAACTATAGTTCCACCTGCAAAATCAATACCGAAGTTTAAACCTTTTGTTAATAGTAAAACAATTGAAGCAGTTACTAGTAAAAAAGATATACCTAAAAAAGGTAATCTTTTCCCCATAAAATTGTAAATTTTTCCTGATTTAAAAATTTCCATTAGCTAACTCCAAACCATTTTTTTAAGTCTTTATCTTTTGCTATTTTAGAACCCAGTGCTTCATAAATACCATGAGTACCTAAGATAGCAGTTAACATTGAAGCTAAAATACCAATTGAAATAGTAATTGCGAAACCTTTAATAGCTCCAGTTCCATATGCATACAAAATAACTGCAACTAATAAAGTTGTAATATTTGCATCTAAAATTGCTCTCATAGCATTTGAATATCCATCTTCAATTGATTTTTGTACAGATACTCCAGCTTTAAGTAATTCTCTAACTCTTTCACTAATAATAACATTAGCATCAACAGCCATACCAACTGTTAATACAATTCCTGCCATACCAGGTAAAGTAAGTGTAGCTCCAAACATTGCCATAACAGAAATAATTATGAAAATATTTGTAATTAATGCAATATTAGCAATAATTCCAGCACGTCTATAATAAACTACCATAAATACAAATACAATTAAAAAACCTGAAATTAAAGCAATTGTTGAAGCTTTAATCGAATCAGCACCTAAAGATGGTCCAACTGATCTTTTCTCAAGTAAATTTACGCTTGCAGGAAGTGCTCCTGATCTTAAGGCAATAGCAACAGTTCCAGCTTCTGAAGTTGTAAAACCTCCAGAAATTTGTCCTGAACCACCACCAATTCTTTCTCTAATATTTGGAGCTGAGTAAACTTTCCCATCTAAAACAACTGCTAATCTTTTACCTATACTTTTACCAGTAAAATCTCCAAAAATTCGAGCACCAGTTGAATTTAGTGTAAAGTTAATAATCGCTTGATTACCCTGATCAAATGCAACTTGTGCATCTACAACTTGAGAACCATTTAAAATAGGGATTTCTTTAACAAGATATTTGATATTCGAATCATTAGTATCTTCTAAAATTACATCACCATACTCAGCAGCTTGTGATCTTGATAGTGTATATACTTGATCTGCTCTTTCTTCATCAACAGCCATTAGCTCTAATTTTGCTGGTTTTGAAATAAGTTCTCTAGCAGCTTTTTCTTCAGCTTGAGTTTTAATTCCAGGTAACTCTACAACAATTGCTGTTTCACCTTGTCTTACAACACTAGGCTCCGCTAGTCCGAATTGGTCAAGTCTATTTCTAATAGTTTCAACAGCTTGAGACACAGCTAAATCTTTAGTTTTTTCAACATCTTCTTGTGTTAAAATTAAAGTATAAGACAATTCATTTCTAGATATATCTAAACCTTTGATTTGTTTTAGCATTTCATCCATTTTAGGAATCTCGTCTTTATCTAAAACAGTAAATATAACACTATCACCATCAATAGATAAACCATCGATAAGTAGATCTTCATCATCTGCATAATATTTTATTGTAGTAGCAATTGTTTTGATTTTCGATGTAACTGCTTCATGAGTATTCACACCAAGTCTCATGTGAAGTCCACCTTGTAAATCAAGTCCTAGAGATATTTTTTTTCCACTGTCAGTTTGCATAAGTGATGGAATTGCAAAAACAACACCAAAGATTATACTTAAAGCAAATATAACAAGTCTATAATTAAAGATTTTCAATCTTGGTCCTTAGTAAGGGTTTTGTATTTGAAGTATAAAACATGTAAATATATTACATGTTTTAATAATGAAATTTAGTCTTCTAAAAGTTTTGAAACAAACTCTTTAACAAGTTTCATTTCTGAGCCATCACTATTTTTAACAGCAAGACTTTCGTCAGATACGGCAGTAATCTCTACAATTAAGCCTCCATTTGTTACAATTTTATCACCTTTTTTCAAATTAGCAATCATCTCTTTGTGAGCTTTCGCTTGTTTTTGTTGTGGTCTAATAATTAAGAAGTAAAATATTGCAAATAATGCAACAAGAGGTAACAATGAGCTTAATAAATCAGTACTTGAACTATCCATTAAATTTCCTTTTTATAAGTAGTTTATTTTGTTTTTAGTAAAACGCGATAATTCTAACAAAAATTTCATAATAAAGGGCTTGATTACAGCGATTTTATTAAGTGCTTTTATATACTTAAGTTATTTTAATATTGAATATAGACTTATAAACACAATATTGGGACTTTCAGGTATTTATTTTTTACTTACAATTCCTAGAAAAGCTATGTTTATTGCAGGTTTTCTAAGTGGAATTTTATGGTTTTATTGGATGATAATTAGTTTAAAGTATTATGATTTAATATATTTAACACCTATTTTATTATTAGCTATTGGTATTCTTTATGGCTTTATTTTTTTACTTTTTACCTTATATGATAAAATTTATTTTAGATTAATAGCAATATTTGCATTTACTTTTTTAGGTCCATTTGGCTTTGATTGGATGAAATTTGAATTGCTTTTTATTGACTCTTACTTAGGTACTTCGAAAGAAGATTTCTTATTAATTTTAATTTCATTACTTATGATAGCAAAATTAAAAAAAATGAAGTTACTTTCAATTATTCCACTACTTCTTGCTTTTTCTTTTGAAAATAAAACATATATTGATAATCCAAATATAAAAATCTCAATGCCTCAACTTAATTTAAGTCAAAATCTCAAGTGGGAAAAAACGTATAAAGAAATGGTATTCAAAAAGAATTTTGAGTACATAGACAATGCAATACATAATAAAAAAGATTTAATTGTTTTACCTGAAACTGTGTTTCCTTTGGTCTTAAACAAGAATGAAAAGCTATTAACAAATTTAAAAAATAAATCTTATAAAATAAATATTATTGCTGGTTCTTTATACTTAGAAAACAATCAATTTTATAATGTAAGTTATTTAATTTCAAAAGGAAATGTACAAATTGCAAAAAAACTTGTACTTGTTCCTTTTGGAGAAGAAATACCGCTTCCTAAATTTTTTGTTGATTTGATAAACGATATTTTTTACAATCGTGCTGAAGATTATTCTAAAGCAAAAGTCCCAACAGATTTTATTATCAATAATCAAAAATTTAGAAGTGCTATATGTTATGAAGCAACAAATGACAAAATATATCAGAATTTAAATGGAGTTAAATATATGATAGCTATTTCAAATAACGCATGGTTTACACCATCTATTCAACCAACCTTACAAAAACTGCTTTTAAGATATTATTCAAAAAAATACAATATAACTATTTTTCATTCAGTAAATGGAAGTCCAAATTTTATATTTAAACCATAGCTTTTATTTTAGAATTAAAGATATTTTTCTTTAATTCTTAATAAGATTTCTTCTTTTTTTATATTGTCTTCTATTTGTAAATCAAGTGCAAAATCTAATATTTCTTTAAATATAACGCTTGGTTTTATTCCTAATAAAATCAAATCTCTACCTTGAACTAATGAAATAAGAGGCTTTTGAGAAATATTTAATTCTCTTGCTTTTTCTAAAACCCAAGAAACTGCCTTATCACATATATCTTTATTTGGAATTGTTCTACCTTTACAATCTGCTAAGCAAACCAAACACAAATCTTCAATATTACACTTTAATGATAATCTTTTTACAGCTTTTAAAGATGAACTATCTTTATATAATTGAAATGGTGCTAGATGATTTTTTACAAGTGGTATAATTTTTTCTATGAACTTATTCTCATTTGTAAGTTTTTTTAAAAATGAAATTGTGGGTTCAATACCTAAGCTTTCATGTTTGTATGATGTGATTTTTCCATTTATAACTTTAGTACAAAATGCTTTGCCTAAGTCATGGCATAAAATTGCATAAAAAAGATAAAGAATTCTATATTCATCTTGAATATTTTCTTTTTTAATAATCTTTGCCATTTGATCAATTGTCATCATAGTATGTACCCAAACATCACCTTCAGGGTGATACTCTTTTTCTTGAGGACAATTTATCAAAGCTTTTAATTCGGGAAAATACTTCAAAATATCTAACTCTTTTAAAAGTTCAAAAGCAATAGAAGGTTTAGAAGATTTTAAAAAAAGTTTTTTAAATTCTTCGTATATTCTTTCTTTTGCTAAATATGCTAAATCATTATTTTCAACCATTTTCTTACAAAGATCTTTTGTTTTATTATCAATAGTAAATTCAAATCTTGAGGCAAATTGAACTGCACGATATACTCTCAAAGGATCTTCAATAAAAGTGATATCACTTATATGTCTAAGAGTTTTATTTTCTAAATCATTTATTCCATTAAAGGGGTCGAGGAATTCTTTTTTAAAAAAATCATATCCTATTGAGTTAATTGTAAAATCACGTCTTAAAGCAGCTTCTTTGTAGCTTAGCTTAGAATTTGTTCTAACTTCAAAATCTTGATGACCAAATCCAATCTTTTTTTCTGTTCGTGCTAGTGCAAAGTCAAAATCATAGCCATCAACTTTCAAAGTTAATACACCAAAAGACTTTCCTACTAGTTTTATCGAGCCATATTTTTTTAAAGTTTCTTCAATTGTATCTAGTGAGTTAATTGCAAAGATTTCAATATCATAATCTTTACAAGCAATATTTAAAAAACTATCTCTTACGCATCCACCTACAAGAATTGGTATAGCTCCAAGTTCTTGTAAATCAACTAAGATAGTTTCTAATATAAAAGGAAGATTAATCTTTGTTGTAGTGATGCACATCTTGTTGAGGATAAGGAATTGAAATACCTTCTTTGTCAAATCTTGTTTTAACTTCTTCTGTTAAAGCAAATTTTACAGTCCAATAATCAGGAGTATTAACCCAAGCACGAACAACAAAGTTTACAGAAGAATCAGCTAATTCAGAAACTGCAACAGTAAGACCTTTTTCTTGAATAATTTTATCATTAGATTCTAAAATATTTGTTAGTACATCTTTTGCTTTTTTAATATCATCATCATATCCAATACCAACACTTAAATCTACTCTTCTTGTATCATTTGCATTAATATTAGTAATACTAGCAGATGTTATAGCACCATTTGGAATTATGATTTTTTGGTTATCAGGAGTGATGAATATAGAGTTAAAAATTCCAACTTCATTTACAGTTCCTGTAACACCTGCGGCACTAACAACATCTCCAGCTTTAAAAGGTTTAAATAAAATTATCATTACACCAGAAGCGAAGTTTCCTAAAGAATCTTTTAATGCAAGACCAATTGCTAAACCAGCTGCACCTAAAATAGCAAAGAAAGAAGTTGTTTCAACGCCTAATTTTGATAATGCTGTTAAAATAACAACCATCATTAATGTGTAATAAATAATATTTTTTAAAAACTTAACTAGAGTTTCATCCATACCCTTAGTTTTTCTAACAATTTCAATTAAGATATTAGTTACTTTATTCGCTAACCATTTTCCTATTATAAAAATTACAATTGCTAAGACAATATTCAATGTATAAAAACCAATTAAGTCTGTTACTGTTTGTACACTACTTTCCATATTTTTTCCTATTTTTTGTTTGACTTTATATAAATATAACTTAATTTATAATTAAGTTATTTAAAGTAGTAGTGACATTATTTATTTCAACTTCAATTTTAAGAGAAGTATTTCTTCTATCAACAATTTCAACTAATCCATCTTGTAATTTTTTTCCTACAACAACAGCATATGGAAATCCGATTAGTTCAAAATCACCCATTTTAAAACCAAATCTCTCTTTTACTCTATCATCAAGAATAGTTGAAATACCATTTTTTCTAAGCTCTTCATAGATTTTTAAACCTGCATTTAATTCATCTTCTTTTTTTCCATTTGATACAATAACATCTACCATAAAAGGTGCAGTTGATTTAGTCCAAATACAACCTTTTTCGTCATGGTTTTGTTCAATTACAGCTGCAACTAATCTTGATACTCCAATTCCATAACATCCCATTATAAATGCTTGTGACTTTCCATTTTCATCTAAAAAGTTTGCATTCATAGCCGTAGAGTATTTTGTGCCTAATTGAAAGATATGACCAGCTTCTATTCCTTTTGTATATTGAAGTTTTCCACCACAACAAGTACAAGTATCACTTTCTTGAACTATTGTTAAATCTTTGTATATAGCATCTTTTATTAAAGATAAATCTGTGTTAACAAAATGATAATGTTCTTCATTAGCTCCACAAGCTAATCCTACTTCATTTTTTAGTTCATTATCAATTATGGATTTTATACCAGTAGGTAAATTAAATGGTCCACAATATCCTGGAGTTAAGCCAAGATCTTTTAATTCATCTTCACTAATATCTGCTAGCTCTAATGCATTAACTGCGTTACAAGCTTTTGTTTCTTCTAGTTCGTCATCACCTCTTACGAAAAAAACAACAGCTTCTGAATTTTCCTCATAAACTGCTTTTTTCATAACAGCTTTAATATTTTGAGCTTTTGAAACACTCAAAAAGTTTGAAACATCTTCTATTGTTTTTAAATCTTTAGTTAGAATTTTTTCCATTGAAGTTGGAGCATCAGTATTTTCAAACCAAGCATCAAAATGTCTTTTTTTTCTAACAGCTGCTTCAATATTTGCACCATATTCACAATCTGGACAGATAACAATAGTATCTTCCCCACTATTTGCTAATACATGGAATTCTTTAGAACCACTTCCACCAATTGCTCCTGAATCTGCTTCTACAACTCTAAATTCCAATCCTAATCTATTGTAGATTTTCTTATAAGTTTCTTCCATAAGATTAAATTCTCTAATTAAATCTTCTTGCGAAGCATGAAAAGAGTAAGCATCTTTCATTAAAAATTCTCTTCCTCTCATTAAACCAAATCTTGGTCTTGCTTCATCTCTAAACTTTAGATTAATATGATAAAGATTTACTGGTAAATTTTTATAAGAAGTAATACGGTTTCTAACCATATTTACAATTGATTCCTCATTAGTTGGAGATAATACATACTCGGCTGCTTTTCTATCTTTAAAACGTAATAATTCATTGCCCATTGTTGATGATCTTCCAGATTCATCCCAAAGTGATTTAGGAGTTACAAAAGAACATAACATTTCATTTGCTCCTGCCTCATCCATTTCTTCTTTTACAATAGCTCTAATTTTGTCTAATACAATTTTTCCTAAAGGCATAAAGTCATAAAGACCAGCTCCACTTTGAGAGATAAATCCACCTCTTACTAAAAACTGATGAGATGCTAAAGTAGCGTCACTTGGTGTTTCTTTAGTAGTTGGCATAAACATATTAGTAAATTTCATTAATTATTTTCCTATTTTAATTTTTTGATAAATGATCACATTTATATTGTTCAATCTCTTCATCAATATTAGATGTAAACATATTTTGAATTGTTCCTACAACAATATCACATTCCATATTTTTTGAAATATTCTTTAGTTTTTTTGAAGGAACATGTAAGTATTCGGTTATAACTGTTTGACAAAGTTTTCTAATGTTTTCTTCATCTTCATGTTTTATAAAACCTTTTTTAATTGCTTGTTCTAATTTTTTATCAATTACAGAATCTGCTTTTGTATAAAGTGTTTTTACAACAGGCTCAATATCTAAAGATTTTAACCAATCATAAAACTCCAAAGACATTTTACTAACAATTCCATATGCAGTTTTAGCTTGTTCCGCTCTCAAACTCATATTCTCATTAACAATATCTTGTAAATCATCTACTGAATAAATATATAAACCTGATCTATCTATTTCATCAATATCTCTAGGAACTGCTATATCAAACCAGTATCTATTAAATGATGCATCAGGAGTATTATCTTCTGTAATTATAGGATAAGGTGCTGATGTTGCCGTTACCATTACAGAAACTTCTCCTAACAATGAAGTTAAATTTTCATATGGTGCTACATCTATATTCTGTTCAAAAGTTTTAGCTAAGTTCTGTGCTTTTTTTATATTTCTGCTTGTTAGAGTTACATTAAAACCTGAAGATAATAAATGTTTAATTGTTAATTCACTCATCTCACCAGCTCCAATTACTAAAGCTTTTACATCAGAAGCATCTTTTATGATATTTTTAGCTTTTGCAACTGCTGTTGAAGCAACAGATACAGAACCAGTTCCTAAAGATGTTGCATTTCTTACTGTTGCTGCACACTTAAAAGCAAAATGCATCAACCTAGTAGTCTTTACAGAACAGTGACCTTTTGATTGTGAAAATCTAAAAGCATCTTTTAACTGCCCTACTATTTGAGTTTCCCCAATTACAAGAGAATCAAGTGCGGAAGCTACTGAAAATATATGATGGACTGCACTATCATTATCATATATATCAGCTCTTTTGTATAAAATATCAGAACTAACACCTGAATACTTAGATAATTCTTCTAGAATAAGTTTTGTTCCATTTTTAACATTAATAGATCTTGTAATAATTTCAACTCTATTACAAGTAGACAATAAAATTGCTTCTTTCGTAATATCATTTGATAATAGTGATCTTATAAATCTATCTTTATCGTCATCAGATCCAAAAGCTAATTTTTCTCTCATTTCAATATCTGTATTTTTATGAGAAAAACTAATTATTAAATAGCTCATTTAAAACTCTCTTTCAATCATTGCTTTCATTATAAATACTAAAGTTTCACTATTTTCTTCATCTTTTACAGCTTTTATTGCTTCATTTCCAATATCTTTAGCCATTTTGATTGAATCTTCTAATGCATTTGTTTTATTCATTTGTTCTTTTATCCAAGAAGATTGTTCAATAGTTAATTCTTTTTTATATAACTCTTCAAGTTTTGATTTATCTACTAATCTGTCATGCAGTAAAAGGTAAGGAATTGTAACTTTTCCTTCAACAAAATCCAACATTGCTGGTTTTCCTAAAGTATTGCTATCAGATGTAATATCTAAAATATCATCTACCATTTGAAAAGCAAGACCAAGATTTTTACCATAAAGTGCATATTTTTCTTCATCTAAACCAGCTAGAATTGCTGCTGCTTTTGCTGCTGCTTCAATTAATGAAGCAGTTTTTTTATAAATCATATCATGATATTTTTCATATGAAGTATTAAATGTATTAGTTAAATCTACATCTAACATCTCACCAATACTTAAAAGTGTAACTGCATTTGAAACTGTATATGCAATTTTTTTGTCCATTAAAGTAAGCTGCGTAAATGCTTTTGAATATAAAATATCTCCAAACATAATAGATGTTTTATTATCGTATAAAGCATTAACAGAAGGTTTTCCTCTTCTAGTATCTGCTTCATCAATAACATCATCATGTAAAAGCGATGCAGCATGTATCATTTCAACAACTGCACATAGTTTTATACTTTCAGTATTTACACCAGCAATTTTTAAAATCAATTTTGATCTTAACATCTTTCCAGTTGCTAAGTTTTCTAAAAGTTTTAAACTTTTTTCATCATTACATTCTTTAACGAAATCTTTTATTTGATTTTTTACAGTTTCTAACTCTTCCACTTTTTACCTTATGAATCTAATCTACAAATAATCTCACCAGTAAATTCAACATAAAGTCCTTTTTTTACTGCATTAACTTCGTCCATATTTTCTAAAGTGTATTGTTTGATAACATCATTGATATCAAAATCTTCACCTTTTCCTTCTGAAAGCATCATTTCTAATACTGCTAACTTTTCAATAACTTTATCCCATTCATCTTCAACTAAATCAGAAGAAGCCTCTCTACTTACATCAAAAAATTTTGACTTAGGACTTCCCATAAATATATCATCTTCATCTTCACTTAACCAATCATTAAAAACTGACATTTCTTTTCCTTTAATTTCTTTTTTTATTTTTCTAAAAACTATTTATTTTCTAGTCTAACTCTTACAGACTCAGCATGTGCCGTTAAGCCTTCTGTATCTGCAAGTAAAGCACAAGCTTCACCTAATTCATCAATTGCACTTTTTGAAAAGTTTATGATTGAACTTTTCTTCATAAAGTTTTCTACATTTAATGGACTATAAAATTTAGCAGTACTTCCTGTTGGAAGAGTATGGTTTGGACCTGCTATATAATCACCAATTGGTTCAGGAGTATTTTCACCTAAGAAAATAGCACCTGCATGTTTAATATATGGTAATAATTCAAATGCATTAGCTGTCATAACTTCTAAGTGTTCTGGAGCAATCTCATTCATAAGTTTTAGTGCTTCTTCCATAGTAGAAGTTACTATAATAACACCTCTATTTTCAATAGAAGTTCTAGCAATCGTTTCACGTTCTAAAGTTCCAAGATATTTTTCTACCTCATCACTAGTTTGTTTAGCAATACTAGCATCTGTAGTAATTAAAATTGAAGAAGCCATTTCATCATGTTCAGCTTGAGATAATAGATCTATTGCTAAATATTTTGGTTTAGCCGTACTATCAGCTAAAATACCAATTTCAGATGGACCTGCAATCATATCAATATTTACTTCACCAAATACTAGCTTTTTAGCAGTTGCTACAAATATATTACCTGGACCTGTGATTACATCAACTTTTGGAATAGTCTCAGTTCCATAAGCCATGGCTGCAATTGCTGAAGCTCCACCTACTTTATAAGCTTTTTTAATCCCACATAAATGACAAGCTGCAAGTAATAATTCATTTACTTCATTATCAGGCGTTGGAGTACATACAACAATTTCTTCAACCCCTGCAACAATTGCTGGAATCGCATTCATTAAAAGTGAACTTGGATATGCAGCTTTTCCACCAGGAATATATAAACCTGCACAATCTACAGCAGATACTTTTTGTCCTAAAATAGTTCCATTTTTCTCAAAATCAATCCAAGACTTTGGAAGTTGTTTTTCATGGTACATTTTAATTCTGTCATAAGCTGTATGTAAAGATGCTCTTAGTTTTTCATCTATATTTTCATAAGCTTTTTGCATATCATCACATGAAATCATTAAATCACTATCTTCTTTAACTTCCCACTTATCAAACTTTTCAATATGTTTTTTAACAGCTGTATTTCCATCTTCAATAATTTCATCAATAATATTCATAACTATAGATGAAACACCTTTTATATCACTTTTTGCACGTGCTAATATTCCATCAAATTCTTCTTTAAAATTTGAATCGTTAGTATTTATAATTTTCATTTAAATTTGTCCTAATATCTCTTTAACAATTTCTTCTAAAGGTTTTTTTTCGACATCAATAATAATATCTGATACCTTTTCATAATCACTTACTCTTGAATCATAAAGCTTAACAGCTTCATTTAGATTATTAAGTAATGGTCTTTTTTTTAATTTCTTATCTGCATTTGGAGATTCATTTATTCTGTCTAATATACCTTGAAAAGACGACTTTAAATAAACTACTTTTCCTATATTTTTTATATTTTCTTGCTTATAAAAACCACCACCTGTTGAAATAATAGTATCATTAATACTATCTTCCAGCCAAAGAGCAGTCTTTTTTTCTAAATCTCTAAAGTATGCTTCACCTTCAAGTTCGAAAATTTTTTTTATTTTTCGGTTTTCCATACTTTCAATTAAATCATCTGTATCTATTGCAAACATAGAGGAGTTTTTCACTAGTCCTCTTGCAATTGTACCTTTACCAACACCCATAAAACCTATTAATATTATATTCTTTTTTTTCATAATGTGTGATTATATCTAAAGTTAAATAAAAGAGTATGAATTTAATTATACTTATTTTGATATCTTTGCAACATCGAAATATTACCTAGTATTCCACCTTGATGTATATATAAAATATCACTTTTATAATCAACTAAATACTTACTAACACATAACCATCCTTTTGAATCATAAAGTAAATCAAATTCAATATTTGTTTGTTTTTTCAATTCATTATGTATTTCATAAAATTCTTTATAAAGCTTTCCAAAATGATGTTTTTTATCTAATGCTATAATTCTTGGATGATTATCTTTTTCAAGTTCTAAAAATTGTTTTTTTAAATACTCTTCATCTCCTACACAAGCACATGTTATTACTTCAAAGGGTAAATATTTTTGTAAATAAAGTGCCGTTGTACCAGTTCCTGAGGGTAAAAAGACTTTTAAATCTGTAGTATTGTTTTCTTCTGCCCATGTTATTATTTCATTTGCTAATATTTTTATACCAAATGATGCTTCTTCTAATGCACCGCCTTCAGGTATAAAAAGAGTATTATCATGTACGCTTTTATCTAAATCTTTGCTAACTTCATCATCCAATTTTTTTTCAATTATATTCATACCATTTTCTATAGCTTCTTTATAGTTTCCAATAGGATTAGCTTTTAAATATCCAGCTATGTGATCAACATAATAATCAAAATCCCAGTTTCTGATTTTACAAAGAACTGATAAAGAATACATTGCATTTGATTGTGAAGAACCATGAGATATTATTTTTGTGATATTTTGAAAATCGTTTTTTAAAAAATAATAAAATTTTCTTGCTTTATTTCCTGAGAAGTCTTTATCTAAGAGATCATCTCTTTTTACAAAAAACTTTTTATTATTAAATTTTATTTCTTCAACTTTTGAGTTTGTATATTTCATAGAAGAAATTCTACCATCTATTAACAAAAATTTTGTACAATAATAAAAAAACTTATGAGGTATATATGACACTAATGGACTACATTGATAAAGGCGGGATACTTGTATATATTCTAATTTTTTTAAATACAATTGGTTTTAC
>Ga0209716_1000693_pt1 | contig 29710 bp, 20 predicted proteins | sample COGITO_mtgs_1205_FD_184811 | JGI IMG/M metagenome (GOLD analysis project Ga0209716, IMG submission 184811) | Pelagic marine microbial communities from North Sea - COGITO_mtgs_120531 (SPAdes) (version 2) | ecosystem: Environmental > Aquatic > Marine > Epipelagic ...
AAAACGTACTCCAGGCCACGCTAAGAAGTCTCACATCGTTGTAGCTAAGTCTGGTGGTAAGGTTAAAACAATTCGTTTCGGCCAGCAAGGAGCTAAAACGGCAGGGAAGCCGAAGGCTGGAGAATCAACAGCAATGAAAAAGAAGAGGGCGTCTTTCAAAGCACGACACGCCAAGAATATAGCTAAAGGCAAAATGTCGGCAGCATATTGGGCGGATAAAGTAAAATGGTAGAAGACACTAATTATCATCCAGCGGATACAAATGGCGATGGTAGCGTATCAAAAGAAGAAGAGGCGTTATACCTAGAGTTTAAACGTAAAGAACTAGAAGATGCTGATGCTATGCGTGATGCTCAACGTAACATGACATGGTTTGCACTTGGAGGTTTATTACTTTATCCTTTTGCAGTTGTTCTTGCATCACTAGCTGGCTTAGATCAAGCACAGGATACTTTAGGAGATATGGCACCTACATACTTTGTAGCTGTTGCCGGCATAGTTGCAGCCTTCTTTGGTACTCAGGCAATGAAAGGTAAAAAATAATGGAAACAATACTAGATTTAGCAGTAACATTTTGGCAGTGGACAATAGTAATTGCAGTAATTGCAGTCAGCTACATCATTAATAAACTAGATAAACCAGATCTAAAGCGTATTAATTTTGAATACACTACAATGCCTAAAATGCAACCGCTACCTATTAAGACAGCAAGTAAAGGTTTTTGGGGCGCAATATTAATGTGGCTTACTGGCACACGTCAGTGGGTGATTACAGAAGATTTCCACTACTGGATTGACAATCAAGCGTATAAAATCCCTGCGGGTTTTCAATTTGATGGAGCTTCGGTTCCTAAGTTCTTAGCAACTTTCCTGTCTCCAGTAGGGGTTTTATTAATGGGTGGCTTAGTTCATGACTATGGCTATAAGTATGCTACTCTTATGAAGAAGGACGGCAGTAACATTGGTTATCGTGACCAAAAACATATGGATGGTCTTTTTCGAGACATCTGTATCGAAGTGAATGGCTTTTATGCTCTTAACTACTTAGCATATTGGGCTCTCCGTTTAGCAGGTTTTGTAGCATGGAACGGACATAAAAAACGAGGTACACAACTTGAAGTATCTAAGTAAACTACTAAAACAACGTACGTCCTGGGATGGGATCGTACTTATTGGAATCTGCGGTTCAGTAATTCTACTCGGAGGTTTGGCAAAACTTCTAGCATGGGTAGGTTTAGGCTACGGCATTTGGACACTAATAAAAGAAGAAGATTAATATGGCAGTTGAAGTAAGCCGAAAAGATGTACTTTCGGAAGAGTTAGTTGATTATAGATCTGAGACAAGGTTTCTAAAACTTCCAGTTGATCCTTATTTGGATTTGCTGAACATCACACCGTTGCCTTCGCAAATAGCAATTATTAATGCGATTAACAACCCTAAATATCGTTTTGTCTCTGCCGCCGTCTCCCGTCGGCAAGGTAAAACGTACATAGCCAACATTATAGGACAGCTCGTGTCTTTAGTGCCCGGCTCCAATATTTTAATCATGTCTCCCAACTATTCCTTGTCTCAGATCTCTTTTGATCTGCAAAGAAACTTGATTAAACACTTTGATCTTGAGGTTACAAAAGATAACGCAAAAGACAAAGTGATTGAAATTTCAAACGGGTCTGCTGTAAGAATGGGTTCTGTAAATCAGGTAGATTCTTGCGTAGGCCGTTCTTATGATTTAATTATATTTGATGAAGCGGCACTAGCCGATGGAAAGGATGCTTTTAATGTTGCACTACGACCAACACTCGATAAAGACAACTCTAAAGCTATATTCATTTCCACTCCTCGTGGCAGGAATAATTGGTTTTCAGAGTTCTTCTACAGAGGATTCTCGGACGATTTTCCAGAGTGGTGTAGTATACGAGCTACTTATAAAGATAACCCAAGAATGAGCCAAAGCGATATTGACGAAGCACGAAAGTCAATGTCAGAAGCAGAATTTAGACAAGAGTACGAGGCTGACTTTAATACTTATGAAGGACAAATCTGGAGATTCAACTTTGAAACCCAAGTTAAAGACTTATCTCAGCTCGATACTAGTAAAATGGATGTCTTTGCGGGGTTGGATGTCGGCTACAAAGACCCGACAGCAATGTGCGTTATTGCGTATGATTGGGATTCAGAACAATACTATTTGGTGGACGAATACTTCGATGCTGAAAGAACTACTGAACAGCACGCTGCCGAAATCCAGAAGCTCATTGACCGCTGGGATATTGATTTCATTTATATTGATTCAGCCGCTCAACAAACACGCTTTGATTTCGCGCAGAACTACGATATTTCCACCATCAACGCTAAGAAGTCCGTACTTGACGGAATTGGACATGTATCAGGAATTATTGAGAACGACATACTCTTTGTTGATCAAGAAGCAAAACAATCTTTAGCATGCCTTGATGCGTATCAGTGGGACCCGAATCCTAATCTAATGAAGGAAAAACCGAAACACAACATGGCATCCCACATGGCAGATGCGTTGCGCTACGGATTATACTCATTTCAAATCTCAAATGTATCCTTCTAATGATACCAGCTCAAAAATAGTTATTGACAAGTTAGCTTAAACTAGATATAATTCTTTAAATGAAAAATAAAGGAACCAGAGGAAAATGCCTAAGTTAAAACGTGACATTGTAAAGTATGTACGAGATAAGGCAAAGTCCAAGTATGAGAAGGGTTCCTCTTGCGAGATTTGTGGTGCAACAGAGCAGTTAGACTTTCACCACTTTTACAGTCTCACACCATTGTTAAACAAATGGATAAAAGATAACAATCATAATCCCGAGTACATTCAAGCACTTCGGGATGATTTTATAGAAGAGCATCATGTTGAGCTCTATGATCACACAGCTACTTTGTGTCATACTCATCATTTGAAACTTCATTCAATTTACGGTAAAGATCCAGCACTGACTACAGCTACAAAGCAGATGCGTTGGGTAAAGATTCAAAGAGAAAAACATGGCTTGGTATAATCCTTTTACTAAAAAACCTGTCGATACGGAAGAGAAATTAAATCCGGGACAGCAGTATGTAGGTAATAATATAGAATCTTCACGTGAATACACTACTAACTACGAACACTATTATGAAAATTTAGAAATTGTAAACAGAGCTGTAAACATAGTTGTAGATGATACAGCAGGTGTAGCCACTACTGTTAAGCCTATCTCCCACAGAGGGATAGTACAAGGTGTTAAAAGAGCAAAAGTTGAAAATTTGCTAACTACAGAGCCTAACCCTTTTCAAGATATTAATACTTTTAGACGTAATTTGATTACTGATTTTTTATTAGACGGCAATATTTTCATATACTTTGATGGAGCTCACTTATATCATTTACCGGCAGATAAGGTAACTATACATGGAGACCCAAAAACTTACATTGAAAAGTTTACTTATAATGATATAATATACAATCCCTCTGAGGTTATTCATATAAAAGATAATTCTTTTTATGACGTCTACAGAGGTGTATCTAGACTTAAGCCTGCAGTAAGAACTATGCAGTTAATTACTAGAATGAGAGATTTTCAAGATAACTTTTTTAGAAATGGCGCAGTTCCTGGTTTAGTACTAAAGTCACCAAATACTTTATCCGATAAAATTAAAGAACGTATGATGGTATCTTGGCAAAATCGCTACAGACCAGATACCGGAGGTAGAAGACCTCTTATACTAGATGGTGGTATTGAGTTAGACAAAATCTCAAATGTAAGTTTTAAAGATTTAGACTTTCAAGCATCTATATCTGAAAATGAAAAAATTATATTAAAAGCAATTGGAGTACCTCCTATTCTTTTAGACTCAGGTAACAATGCAAATATTCGTCCGAATATGAGATTGTATTATCTTGAAACAGTACTACCTATAATTACGAAACTAAACTCAGGATTTTCTCGTTTCTTTGGTTTTGAAGTTGTAGAAGACGTAACAAACGTACCTGCCTTACAGCCTGAACTCAGAGATAGTGCAGCATACTATACGTCTCTAGTTAATGGAGGAATTATTAGCCCTAATGAAGCTCGAGAAGCTTTAGGTTATGATACTCGGGAAGAGGCAGAAGACATACGAGTACCTGCAAATATTGCAGGCTCCGCAGTAAATCCAGACGAAGGCGGAAGACCGCCACAGGAAGAGGAAGATGTATAATAAAATTAATTTAGAGAAACTAGCTAAATATTTTGCAGAACACGGGCTACCAAAGTCCTATGCACGTTTTAAGAGAGATGGTAAAAAGCCTGTAAACGATAAATATATGGTACTTACAATAGGTAGCTATCAAAAAATGTTAGATCTTTTCAAAGAGAAGCACCCAGAATACTGGGACTTAGCACAACCACAAGTTGAGTCTGAGCCCGTAAAACAAGACCCTTTAGAATCACTCAGGGCAAGTACTACAGAGAAATAATATGGAAAAAATACTACATATGGCCTCTACGTTTAAGTCTCATGAAAATGATGATGGCAGCGTTATGATTCGAGGTATGGCGAGTACTAATCACTCTGACCGAGCAGGAGATGTAATTGCAGCTGAAGCTTGGGGCAAAGGTGGTTTAGAAAATTTCAAAAATAATCCTGTAATTTTATTTAACCACGACTATGATAAACCTATTGGTCGTGCTACAGGAGTTAAAGTAACTGACAGCGGACTAGAGCTTGAAGCAAAGATTAGTAAATCTGCGCCAGCAGCAGTCTGCGAACTAGTTAAAGACGGTGTCCTTGGAGCCTTTTCCGTCGGTTTCAAAGTCAAGGATGCTGATTACATCAAGGAAACTGACGGATTAATGATTAAGGATGCTGAGTTGTTTGAAGTATCGGTTGTTTCGGTACCATGCAATCAAGCAGCTACTTTTTCGCTCGCGAAATCATTTGACTCAGAAGATGAGTACAATGAATTTAAGAAAACTTTCACCAATCGTGTAGATCTAGCCGGTCAGTCTCTGGCTAAGGACGAAGATACTTCTTCAAATATAGCTAGTGACACACCGCAAAGCGTGGAGAAATCCACAGATCAGGAGATCAAAATGGAAAATAATACTTCCTCAATCGACTTGGAAGCATTCGCTAAGCAAGTAGCTGATGAAACTGCTGCTAAAATTGCAATGAAACAAGCCGAAACAAAAGCCGCTGAACAAGCGGAAGCTAAAGCTGCTCAAGAAGCCGCTGACGCACAAGCTCTAGAAGCTAATAGCATCAAGAGCTCAATCCAAACTGGCATCGAAACTGGCGTTGAAAAACTTCAGTCAGACCTTGAAAAAGAGTTTGAAGCTAAAAATGCTGACCATGCTGCAATCGTAGCTAAATATCAAGCCGACCTTGAAGAGAAAGGTGCTGAACTAGAAGCTATGCGTAACAGCAAGCGTGACTTCTCAGGCCGTAAAGGTGCTGAAGTATCAGATTTTGCCAAAGAGTTCTTAGGCGCTCATATTCTTGGTAAAGTTACTGGTAAAGGTATGGACACTGACTACGGTCGTGAACTTATGGAAAAAGCCGGCGCAGCTGTAACTGCTACTGGTAACGTAACTATCTCTCTAGATACTACTGTTGCTACTCAGTTCGAAGAAGAAGTTAAGCTAGAGCAAAAAGTAGCTGGTCTTTTCCGTGAAATCGCTGTAAATGGTGGTGCTACTGTTCTTCCTATTAATCCAGATGCTGAAGCAGCTACATTTGCCGCTTCTGCTCCTGCAGGTAACTTAGAAGACAATACTAATGGTACTGCTGCTACTGGTAATGCCTATAATGTAGGTCAAGTAATCTTGAAGCCACATCGTTTAATCTCAAGCACAAACTTGAGCAACGATACTGATGAAAAGACTCTTGTGTCTCTTCTTCCAATGCTTCAAAATGCTATGGCTCGCGCTCACGCACGTGCTAAAGACAAAATGTGCCTATTCGGTAACTCATCTCCTGCTATTAGTGGTTTAGTTGGTGTTAACGGTACTGACCAAGGTGTTGGTCTATCTACTGATGCTTCTGCACTTGGCGGACTTGCTGTAACTGACTTCTCTCACGATACTGCTGGTGAGATTCTCACTTCTTTGGAAGTTGTAAAAGCTCGTTCAGTAATGGGTAAATACGGTCTTAACTCTGACGATCTAGCATTGATTGTTAGCCCGGCAGGTTATATGGAATTAATGCAAGACTCTGCTTTTGCTGATATTTCTCAGGTAGGTAGCCTATCTACTAAAACATCTGGTTTAGTAGGTTCAATCTATGGTATTCAAGTTATTGTTTCTGACCTCATTACTCGAGGAAATAACACAACTGTATTCCAGTTAGTTAATACTGCCAACTATGTTATCCCACGTCTACGTGGTGTTAGTATTGAATCTGATTACTCAGTTACTAACCAACGCACTGATCTTGTTGCAAGTCAGTCAATTGGTTTTGCTGAGCTAGTTGCAGGTTACTCTAACAACAACCCTGCGGTACACGTAATTTACGACGCGGCAGGCTAATAGTAATACTTTTACTTTTAAACTTCGGGGAGGTTCGCCTCCCCCAAGTTTTTACTAATGGACTTATAGAATATGACAGATTTAATAGCACTTTCAACCTATAAAACAGCAGAAGGCATTCAGGCTACTAAAGATGATGCTAAACTCGAGCTGTTAATTACTTCTGTAAGTCAATTAGTAAAAACTTATTGTAACGCTACTTTTGTAGACTACTATACAAGTGCAAAAACAGAAATGTTTAATATTAATTATAATGAATCATTTGTACAACTTGCAGAAGGCCCTGTAGTTATGTCAGAAGGGAATAAGCCAGTAGTGTCAGAAAGAGATAACATTACTAGTTCTTATACTACTCTTACTCAGGATGTAGACTACTATGTTGATACAGAGTTAGATTGTATTTATAGAATGAATAAAGCCTGGCCAAAAGGTCCTGGTGCAGTAAAAGTTGTTTATAAAGCAGGCTATGCAACAATACCTGCAGATTTAAAACTAGCAGTTATTGATTTAATTACATACTATCATAAAGACGAGCACAAAGCACGTCAAACCATTGCGGGTGCGAGCATACAGAATCAAAGCTCTTCAAGTCAGAGAAACAACGTTGCGTTCCCTGACCATATAAAAAGGGTATTAGATCTTTATAAGAACTTCTAATGAGTAGACAAGGCCAGCAGAAGTTTCTAACAACTCTACAAAAGAAACTTTTGAGGGAGTCTAAACATTACAGACAAAAAACAGCAGATAAGCAAACCCACCATTTTAGTGTGCAAAAACATAAACTAAAACAGGGAATAGAACAAACTGTAAGTAGTAAGTTTAAAACAAACTCAGATACTCGTATTAGAGAAATTTTAAATATTGTAGACCCAGATATTAATGCTGCTATAGAGGCTATAAAGAAGGAGCTTCATACCTTAGCAAGAGGTGCTACAGTAGCAAAAGTATATATTACATTCGAAAGACCAGATGGTATAGGAGCAGTGTTTTACGCTACAAAAACAAACAGTGGCAGGCTAAGAAATGTATATAGACAAGCTGCAATTGCTTCACGAAAACACTTAAATGTTTTAGCAGAAAAAGTAAATAAGGCTTCTATTAAAGTAACTGGCCGAGGTACGGGATCTAAATCAGCAGATTATTTTCATGTGGAACATGGTCAGAATGAAGGTGTGGCTGAGTCTCTAGTAAGAGACGCTATATCAGAGTCTATACTAGATATTCCTGATATTAGCTTTCAAGAAGCAAGAGATTGGTTAGAGGCTATGATGCCCGAAATCACTATAATAAGAAATACTAAAACTAGTCAGATGAATATTCACATCGGACCAAAATTAGGGAATCTTGCAGAAGGTCGTATATCTAAACAAGAAAAGAAAGAGTTTACTAATATGGTAGACGACTTAGTAAAAATAGTAAATTCAGATGCTAACTTTCTTCTTGATGCTCCAGGCTCAGATAGTTTTACTGATATACAGAAAAAGAAAATATTAAAAGCAGCAACTGATCCTTTTAAAAAGGTAAAAAATACTAGAGTTAAAGTAAAAACTAAAGTTAAACATGGTTCTAAAACACCAGTTAAAAGTAAGGCAAAAAAGTTAAAAATAACTAATCTTACTGCAAAGCCAAAGAAGAAAAAACCTCGTAGAAGAGTAAAAGCAAGTTCCATGGATTTTAATCCTTTACAAATGATTGGGATGTTGAATAAACAACTTCCCGATACTATAAGAAAAAACATGGTAGCACCAGGATTAGTAAATAGAACAGGTAGATTTTCGGAGAGTGTAAGAGTAACAGATATTGTACAAACTCCTAAAGGCTTCCCAAGCGTAGGGTACACTTACCAAAAGAATCCTTACGAAGTATTTGAAATGGGTGCAGGAGATGCAAGATGGGCAACTCCTGAAAGAGACCCAAGAACATTAATTGATAGATCTATTCGAGAATTAGCAACACAGTTTGCAATAGGTAGATTCTACACTAGGAGAACTTAATGGCAGCAAGAGATTATACAACTAGACGCTTGGGTATTGTAAATGCTCTTGCTGAAAAGTTAAAGGATATAAACGGCACAGGAACTTATCTTACAGATCTTGCGCAAAATGTATCTCCTAGACTTAAATTTTGGGATGAGGTGGAGGAATTTCCTGCAGTTCACCTAAATGCCGGATCTGAAACCCGCGAATATCAGGGTGGAGGGTATAAAGATAGATTTCTTTCAGTAACTCTTCGTTGCTATGTGCAAGATGAAGATTCTGTACTCGCTTTAGACGAGTTATTAGAAGATGTAGAGACTGTACTGGAAGAGAACTCAAAACTAGAGTACAAGGATCGTAATAATGCGACTCAGTACACTCAACAAATCACAATCATTAGTGTAGATACTGATGAAGGTGTACTTGAACCTTTAGGTGTTGGTGAAATATCTATAGAGGTTCGATACTAGAAAATACAGGCACGAACAAAAGTTCACGTCCTTGTCTTTTCAAGATAACATAGGAGAAATACTATGGCAGATACAATGTTTTTTAGTAGAGATACGAAAGTCTATGTAGCCCCTTTGGCGGCTGACGGGACAACAGAACAAGCTCTTTTTGAGATTCCTGTTCTTGATGGGTTTTCGTTTTCTCAAGCAACAAATAGTTCAGAAATAACTTTGAACGAAATGTCCGCAGGCTCAAATGTAAGCCGACGCGGTCGCAAGATGTTTAACGACTCTCTTGCTCCAGCAGAGTGGAGTTTCTCTACTTATGCACGTCCTTTCGTATCCGGAGGCGGCGGAGGTACAGGCGACGCAGATGATGCAGCAAACACTCACGCAGTAGAAGAAGTATTGTGGGCAATGATGGTAGGAGATGCATCATACGCCTCTCACACATTTAATAATATTACTAATGGTAATGCAGGAGCAGGTACTTCAATTAGTTTTGCTAATTCAAATGTAACTACTCTTGGTATTGCAAACATTTATTTTGTACTTGGTAAAACTGCTGGAAACAACGGCGGCGAAGTAACGTACAAAATTTCTAACTGCTGTGTAAATGAAGTAGGTGTAGATTTTGATATTGATGGAATTACTACTCTTAACTGGTCAGGTCAAGGTGCTGAGCTTATCGAAGCAACGGATCTTACAACTACAGCTGCTGTAGTTGAAGGTACTCTAGCTACACAAACCAATAACTTTATTCGTAATCGTTTAACTGAGCTTGTAGCTTCAAATGCGGCGGGTCAAGCACAAACGTTAACTCTTACAGGTGGTAATATTACAATCTCTAATAACATGACATTCCTTACCCCTGAAACTCTAGGTGTTGTAAACACTCCACTATCTCATGTAACAGGCACTCGTTCAGTTTCAGGTAGTTTTACCTGCTATTTATCCAGTACTTCTAATAGTAGCATGGATTTATTTGAAGCGTTAGTGGAAGATAAGAGTACAGTTACACACGATTTTGATCTTGAGTTTAAGATTGGTGGTGCAGCTGCTCCGAATTTGATTTTTGATATGCCTTCTTGCCACTTAGAAGTTCCAAGTCATTCTATTGAAGATGTAATTTCATTAGAAGTTAATTTCCACGCACTTGGTACCGATATCGACTCTACTGACGAAGTACTTGTCAAATACTTAGGTAAGACTTTGTAATAATATAGATAGTAAAAAATATTTCTTGACATTTGTGGTCTCTTGGACTATAATATGGAATAGGAAAAAGTTAAGAAGGGGTCTTTTTCAGACCCCTTTTTATTACTCGGAGAATTATGGCTAATTACAATTTTTTAAAAGAAGCAAAAGTTTGGTTTGTGCCTATCTCCGAAACAGGTGTAGAGGAAGGCTTAACGCTAACTTCAAGTCAGGCTCACCTTGCAACAATTTATACAGGAGCAGGAAGTGGCTTTCATTCTTCCCAAGCCATACTACCAACTCTAATGGCAGGAGAAGCGGTATTACCTTCTAGCTTTTCTAATACCAATGAATGTCTGTTCGAGCATGGTGGTACAGGCGCTGGGTGCTGGATAGGGGTAGTTACTGAAAATGGGCAAAAATTCTTTTATGCTAGGGCAGGAGGTGGTAACTCAAATACCGATATTAACACAAACAGTAATTGTGTAGTTGCAAAAACTTTAATAAGTAATATACCTGAATTTGATAATCAGTCTCATACAGTTGCTTGGGAGTTTCACCCTACAAATGGTACAGTAAAACTATGGATAGATAATAGACCTGTTTTTAATGAAGTTACTTCAGATAAAAGTGCCTTTGCTTCCAATAAATGGACTGGAGGTAATATAGGATCTTGGGGAAAAGGACTAGACTCTATAGCAGGAAGAGCTCCTGCAGTTGAAGCAGATTTTTATACCCCTTGGAGTGGAACTATAACTTCACCTTTAAGGGTTTATAGTGATCAAGTAGTATTAGACAGGAATAACCACGGCGTACCTATATTACTAGATGTTGAGAGTAATTTACAGTTTAATCAAACTTTTACTGATAATACTTACTCTCAAAAAACGCTACATGAACCTACTAAGTTTTTTGAAGCGTCAAATATTAAGAAAGCAAATCCGGCAGACATTTCTTTTACGCTGCCTATATATGAAGAAGATGATTTTGCACCTGTATATGAATGTTTACGAGAACTAAACTCAAATAATGATTTGAAACAGTTTGATCTATACATTCAGATGCCAAACGACCTATACTACATAAATAAGTGTGTTGTAAAAAGCGGTTCTTTTTTAATAGAAAGAGATAAGCCTTTAAGACTGCAAATACAAGCACAAGGGTCGCAGTTAAAACGATATGGCAGTATAGAGGGAGCAAAACGCACCTCCGCTTTTAATTCCTTAACTAGATCAAGCACAAAAACTCATCAAGTATTTACAGACCATCTTGAAGCTAGTGTAGACAACACTTCTTTAGATTGTTTGTTTAGTGTGTCGGCAGAACTGCAAAATAGTGTAGAATGGATAGAGAATAAGACCGTACAAAAATCTTTTGAAGTAGATAATAATATTCACAGTACTTGGAGATTGGTAGATAATACTTCAGGATATGCAGCTCAGACCGAGAATGATACAACAGGTCAATATACAGGATCAGCTCCTAGTAGCCCCAATTTCGATATTTATATAGGTAGCCTAACATGGGCAGCAGATAGAAGCTATGTCGATGTTGATATAGATATTAACCCATACTCAGGATTTACGGGTACTAACAATATATTATTTGACTTATATTTTGATACGAGTAAGATAGGCTATAGTACTCTTACTACGCATTTCGATGCCGCAAATATCGCTAATACGTCTGCTATTATTAACGATACTTCTCAGTCCGGGTACAACAAGAAATTCCGAGCAGACTATCTTGAAAGTACTTCCACTTTGCCTAAAGATAACGGGTCTACTGTAACATCTTATCCTTATAGTCTGTTTACTATTAGATTTGATATTACTAATAATGCGGTAGGCAGAACAGGTTTCTTGTGGGATGGTACAGGAGGAGATACGTACTCTTTTAACATTACGGCAGAACACCATTTAGCAATAGACTCTAGTTCGGGTGCTGTAACTTTTAACAATAATGGTTTTACAACTAAATCTTCTTATAGTTATTCAGTACAGAGTTTAAGTGAGACAGGAAATGTTTTAAGTACTACAAACCACATAATATCAAATACTAGTGGTTTAACTAATGGAGATGTAGTTTATACAGCTACAGCTTCATCAGTAGTTAATACTATTTTTCCGCAAAAAGCTATTCTTAAAAATAGAAAGTTAGCTGGGTCTGTAGGGCAATATGTTACAGACAGTACATCCCATAAGTATGTACAAACACATAAAACTGGAGTACCTGTTGTAATTAAAACAGGAAAAGATAGTACAACCGGTTTTCAACTTAATATGGGGCAATGCACGTTCACAAACAGAAATACAGTTGCAGATGCCTTTACACAGAGCTTTGATTGGAAAATGAATACTGCAGGATCCAATACACTAAGCTCTATAATTAAAATTAATAACGCGTAGGAGTTACAATGGAATTAAAAAAACTAATGATCGACACTAAAGCAGTATGGGTTGATTTTCCTGGATTACCAGGTTTTAAAATAGAAGTTGCAAATTTATCAAAAAAGGAACTAACAGGTTTAAGAAAGAAGTGTACCGGTCAAAAGTTCGATAGAAAAACAAGACAAGCTATTGAGACATTAGACGAAGATAAGTTTATAACAGAGTTTACAAAATCTGTAGTAAAAAATTGGAAAGGTTTAACACTTGAACACCTTGAAACTTTACTACTTATTGATATGGAAGGTAAAGATCCCGAAGAGACCTTAGAGTATAGCGAAGAAAACGCAGAAGTATTAGTAAGCTCATCAACTGAATTTGATACTTGGCTCAATGAGGTAGTCTTTGATTTAGACAATTTTCGTACAGAACGAAAAGCAGGAAGTACTAAACCGGCTCGAAAGGTATCTAAAGAACAGTGATACAAAAATGACGCGAGAGCGTTACCTAACAATGTGTGAGCAGTTAGGTAAAGAACCTTTAGATACAGAAATACCTCCCGACTGGGAGGATTTTCCTGATATAGTAGTACAAGCATTAAATACCTTTAATATGATGGGCGATAGAGTAGCTGCAGATATTGGTTACTTAGGCAAAGATTATACTAACTTACCTATTTTCATGGAAGTATGGGGAGTAGAAGATAAAGAACTGTTTTTAGATATATTACACTTTCTAGAGACAAGAGCTGTCAAACAATCTCAAGAAGTAATGAAGAGAGAAAGAGACAAGCTAAAGAGAAAAACTAGTGGCTGATAATACGGTTCAAGTAACATTTAAGGTAAACTCTGACGGCAGTCTACAGCAGGTAGCTAAAAATGCCGACAAAGCAGCAAAAGGCATGGATAAAGCTAATGCTTCTACAGTTAACTATAATAGAAGTGCTAGAGGTGTTGCTAACTTACAGGGAAATCAAACAAAAGCATTCGCAGCAACGGCTAGGGGAACCTCTGGTCTTGTTGCCGCTTATGCAACTCTTATGGCTCACGTATTTGCCCTTACCGCCGCTTTTGGAGCATTACAACGAGCATCTGCTCTACAACAGCTAGAGAAAGGCCTAATAGCTGTAGGTAACGCTGCAGGTCAAAACCTTCCGTACGTTGCACAAGAAATTCAAAATATTACAGGCTCTGCTGTTACCTTACAAGAAGCTATGGAAGGTACTGCTTTGGCTATGTCTGCCGGATTCGGTATCGATCAGTTAAAAGAACTAACTAAAGTGGCTCGAGGAGCTTCTATCGCACTTGGTAGAAACATGGGTGATGCACTTACTCGTCTTGTAAAAGGTACTGCTAAACTAGAACCTGAAATTCTTGATGAATTAGGTATCATGGTTCGACTTGACAAAGCTTCTCAAGACTATGCCGCAAGTCTAGGTAAAACAGTCACTCAGCTTACTAGATTTGAGAAACAACAAGCATTTCTAAATGCTACTATTGATCAAGGACAGAAAAAGTTTTCCGTTGTAATTGACAGTATTGATCCAGACCCTTATTCAAAGCTTAGCTCTGCTTTTCAAGATCTTGTAAAAGATATGACTACACTTATAAATGTAGGTTTAATACCTGTAATTAATTTCTTATCTAATAGTAAATTCGCCATGACAGGTGCAATTATTCTATTTGCAAGTTCTATTACTAGAATGCTTCTGCCAGCTTTAGGAGATATGGCGGCAGCAAATGCGGCTACATCTGCTCAACAAGCCGCATCCGCAACATCGGCGGCTCGAGTAGTATCTACTCAATATCTGGGGGCTGTTAAGAAAGTAAATGCAGCATTTAAAACTGTACCTCCAAGTGTTAAAGCTGTTGAAGCTCAGTTTAGAGCAGGTACTTTAACTGTTGCTCAATATAAGTCGGCCCTAACTCAGCTAATGAAATCCGAAAAACTACGTGCAATTAGAATCAAAGCAAATGGAGCTAATGCATCCGCTGATAAGAAGAGAGAGCTTGCAGAAATACGAACATTAATTGCAGAAACTCAAAGACTTATTGCGTTAGAAGGGCAAAGAACAATGCTAGGAGGTAAAGGTCAACTAGCTAAAACATCTTCTAAGTTATCAAAACGTCAATCTATTTATCAAAATAAAATCGGAGAATCTTCTGTAATGGGAGGATTTGCGGTTGCAGGTAAAGGCGCTAAACAGCACTTTAAAGATGTAGGGAAGGCCTCCGGTAAGTTAAATAAATTAAAACTAGGGCTTGAAGCTACTACAAAAAGTGCTGGGTTATTTGGATCTGCTCTTTTAAGATTTGTACCTATTATTGGTTGGGCATTTACTGCTTTCTCACTATTAAGCCCTCTACTAGGTGATATGTTCAAAAAGGGCGCTGTAGCAAAAGCAGCAGACGAAGTTGTTGATTCGTTTGATAGTTTTGCCAGAGTAGCTAATCAGTTAAATAAAGAATTAGAAAAAACAGATAGTATGTTTGAAAGAACAAACAAAATGCTGTCTGTAAGAGTGGGTTTGTTGAACCAGGTAAGTGCCGGAGTAAATAAAGTAGTATCAGCTCAACAAGAAGAAAATGCACAAAAGGAAGAAGAAGCTTTAAAAGCCTTAGTCAAAGCGAGAAATGCAGAAGTAGGTATACTCCTTTCCGCTATTGCGAAGAAAAATAACATTACACTAGCGGAAAAAAGATATCAAGCCATCTTAAATAAGTCAAAAGGTATAAGTAAAGAAGCAGCGCAGCGAGTTCTAGAAGAAGCAAAAGCACGAATTGAAGCTACAGGGATGACGAAAGTTTTTGGTAATGAACTGATTAAATTAGAAAAGATTCAAAGTAGACTTGCAGGATTTGAAGAAGGTCAATTGATAGATGCTGATAGTTTAGTAAAGTCGGTATCAGACATAGAAAAACCTGCAAAAGCATTAAAAGCAGCCCAAGCTGAAGCTAATGAAGCTACTATTAAGTTAGAGAATCAGCTTAAAAGCGCCTCTGAAAAATCAAAAGGTATGTTTGGTGAACTGTATACTAATGTAAGTGGTTTGGTGAACGCGTTAAATTTACTAAAAGAAAAAGCAGAAGAAACAGGAACATCAAATATAGAACTGGTCACTAAAGAGCAGAGAACAGAAGTTGAAAGACTCGCAAAAGCTCTAGACAGCGATATGGTTCTTTCAATAGCCGCCGACGGGACTGAGACTGTAAATTACCATAAAACCCTAGAAAATATTCAAGACATAGTTGCAAAAAATAATAAGACAGCGGCACAAGCTGTTGAAATTTCAAGAAATCATGCAAATACCGCAAAACAAATTGGTGATATTGCAAAAATGAATTCTGTCGCATACGAACTTCAACTATCCTTTGAAGTAGATTCTTTGGAAGCTGCGAAGAAAGGATTAGAGGCCAAAAGATCTAACTTACTTGCTCAGGAAGGTATAAGCTCACAGTCTGAAGAAGTATTAAAGCTAGATCAGCAAATTAATAATACTCAGCAAAAAATAAACTCTCATTCAGAAAATGGTATTAAAATATCAATGCGCCTAGAGCAAGTAAAGCAAAGAAATCTTGGCTATGACACAAGAGCTTTAGGTATTCAAGAAAAAATCGCAAAGAATGCACAAGACCAAGTAAAGAGAGAACTAGAGCTAAAACGCAAGAAAATAGGTGCGGAAGTTACTGCAGCTGACGAAGTTTTGATACTTAAAAAAGCAGAACAAGAAAACTCAAAGAATAGAGCGGCAAGACTAGCGGCAGAGTTAACAAAACTTGACATAGAGTTTGATCTTATAAAACTACAGTTTGATTTAGAAAAAGCACGAATTGATAGACTTGTAAAAGAAGGAAAGATAAGTGCTGAAGATGCAAAAACTTTAAAGGCTCCGATTAATGCAGTAAATGCTAAAATCGAAGGAACAGGCGGCCTACGAGAAACAGCAAAAGCAGGTGCTACAGATGCAAGTAAAGCTGCGGGAGACAAAGCCGCACACGATATAGCCATGAAACAGGCAGAAGCGGAGCAAGAAAGATTTAATAAAAAGATATCTCGTTTTAATGATGTGGCAAAAGCAGGTATACAAGCAGAAAGAGATATTGAAAATGCAACTGCGTTAAGAGCGCAGAGAGAGGCTGAAATTGCACAGGCTGTAAAAGCTGGCACCATGACCAAAGCAGAGGGTGATCAAGCTATTTATGATACTAAAGCTGCTGCTTTGAATTCTTATGCTTCTTCTGTAGGCAGTACTTTGTCTTCAATCGGAGATGCTATGGCTGCTATTGGTCCTGAAGGCGAGCTAATGAGTGCCACTTTATCAGGTGTTGGTAGTATGACTGAGTCTTTTACTAACGCCTTTACCGTAATTAAAGATGAAAGTGCTTCTATGGCTGAAAAGATGCAAGCAGGTCTTGGAGCAATAGGATCTGCTATCTCAGCAATTGGAGGCATGCAGAAAGCTTCTTCAGAAGCCCGGGTTAAAGCACTAGATAGCGAAATCGCGGCAGAGAAAAAGAGAGATGGAAGATCTGCAGGTAGTCAAGCAAAAATTTCAGCATTAGAAAAGAAAAGAGAGTTAGAAAAACGAAAAGCATTTGAGCAAGATAAAAAAATGAAAATTGCTCAAACTGTTATCTCTACCATGCAAGGTGCTATATCAGCATACACAGCTATGGCCGTTATTCCTATTGTTGGTCCAGCTCTTGGTGCCGCAGCTGCTGGAATGGTACTACAGATGGGTAAACAACAAGTTGCAGCAATTAAAGCTACTACTTATCAGGGAGGCAGTGTTTCAGGGGGTCCATCATCTATCAGCATGGGAGATAGATCGAACTCTGTAGACTTAGCTGCAGGAGGTAGTCAGGGTGGCGAACTTGCTTATATGAGAGGTGGCTCTGGCACAGGAAATGCAACAAACTTTACCCCTGCTTTTTCAGGTTATAAACATAGAGCTGCAGGAGGCTCCGCAGGCTACATAGTAGGTGAGCAAGGCCCAGAGTTATTCGTACCAGAAACTTCAGGAGAAATAATGTCTGCAGGAGATACCTCAAAAATGGCCGCTCCAACAAATATAAACTTTACAGTAAGTGCAGTAGACGCAACAGGTGTTGAAGATCTACTAATAGCACAAAGAGGAAATATAATAAAAATGATCAGACAAGCAGCTAATCAGCAAGGAGAATACTTTTTAGAAAGAGTATCGGAGAGTGAATTATAATGCCAGCATCAACAGCTTTTTCAAATATATTACCAGATCCAAGTAACCCAATTAATGATGCGGGTCAGGCTTCTGCATCTGACTTTGCCCCTGGTTTTTCTACAGTTAAACTTGCGTCTGAATCAAAAACTATATTCAACTCCACTAATTCTGGTAGGTTGATTACTTCTGCGTCTGGAGGACACAAATGGAGTGTAGATGTTACCTATAATCCACTCACTAGAGATGAGTTTGAACCTGTTTTTAATTTCTTACTACATAAGAAAGGTAGACTAACTCCTTTTTTTATGTCTCTTCCTCAAAATAAAGTACCAAGAGATAGTTTATTTGCAACCTTTGTCACAAGTAAGGATAATTTTGTAATGTATACTAGCCCGGTTCTAATAACGAGCCTTGAAGTAAATAGAGAATACCATATTCAGTTCTCCCCTGCAGATACAAATTTTGTAACAGTTGGAGCAGCAAGCGATGTTGCTCATGTCACGTTTACAGCTACTGGTACTGGTACTGGTACAGGACTTGCTGCACCCACTTATGAGCCTGCGGGACAAGATAATATAACTATTAGCAATGTTACCGATAGTTATACTAGAACTACACATGGAACTCCCAAACCTGGAGATATATTTACTGTGACAGACAGCAGTGATGCATTACACACAAAATTATATAAAATTACCAGAGTAGAAACCCCAGATCATTATGAGACTGCGGTTCCTAATCAACAGGTACATTCGTTGCCTGAACAAGCTCCTAACGAAACTGATGTTACGAGAATATACTTTACACCAGCTCTGCAAAGAAATCTATACAGCGGAGCTTCTATTAAATTTTATGACCCTAAAATAAGGGTTGTTATGACCGATGACATACAGGAGTATTCCTTGAATAATGATAACTTGTACACTTTTGCTCTTAAACTTGAGGAGGCTCAAAAATAATGACTGTTCGTAATATTAATTCTACACTTAAAACTTATTTAGCAGAAAATAAACCCTATATACTTGCACACCTAGTAAAGTTTGAAAGACCTACAATAAGTGACTCATTCAGTGGTTCTATAGCAGAAAAAACTACAGACTATGTTTATCTTACAGATGCTGGTAGAGATATTCAGTTTGACGACGGCAGTTTTTCAAAGCAGCAACAATATCAAAAAGATAAAGATGATTTTCAAGGGGTTGCTGTAACCACTGCGTCTCCTAATGGCCCTCAACTTTACAGGGCTAATAAACTTACCAGTGTTGGAACTATTAACGAAGGTATCGAAGCAAAAGCATCTAATTTAAGCCTAAAAATAGATGCAGGTGCTTTAAACTTAGATACATATGTATCTGCTACATTTAGTGGCGATAATATCTCTACAAATATTGACCTATCAGACTATGGAATAAAAGAAGGGGACAAGATCAGAGTAACAAAAAATAATATTTCTGCCGATTATATTATAAATAGATTTACACTAAACTCTCCTGCAGGCACAACACCTTTTAAAATGAATGCTACGAGAGTTAGTGGAAGCGCACTGTCAGGCACTAACGCACACTTACGCATACAAGTAGTATCAGAAGATATTTCTACTCTAGTACTTGGCAGCAGTAATGTATCTTATACTAATTATATAAATAGGCGTGTATTTGTATATAGAGTATACATCGATCCAGAAACAAATACTATAGTTGGCGGAGAGCCTGCATTTTATAGTGGAACCTATGATTCAAAAGGTGCGGTTTTACTTTTTAAAGGTATAATCAGCAGTGCGAGCATGGGTGATACTCCTGGCAGTAAAAGAGAAATTAACTGGACTCTTACTAGCCATTGGGGTGATTTTATACAGGTAAAGAATAGAATTACCTCGGATGCAGAACATCGAGCACTTACTGTAGATGGCTTACCCGATAGAGATGTAATTCTTAAACAGACCTATGCCTCTGATTTGGGTTTTGAACACTCCGAAACATCTCTCAATTTGATGGCCACCTATGATCAAATGGTCACAAAACATAAACTGAAAAAGAAAAAGAAAAATCTAGGTCTGAGCACAAAATATACTCTTGAAGAGTATGAAGAGGCAGTTCCTACTGATATTGATTTAAAACTTAATCTTCACGCAAAAGCTTTACCCGTTGTATACGGTGTTCAAAAAGTAGAGAGTGTTCCTGTATTTTTTGACAATCAAAAAAGTAAAACTGATCATGTATATGCTGCTTTTGCTATATGTGAGGGTAGTATTGGAGGTATTTATGATGTTATACTTGATAGTAAAACTACGATCTGTACCGATGCCGCTGATCAAGCATCCAGAGGTACTCAGAATGCTAACAATTCTGTCGATGTATTATGTCAAGGCAGGGCTGACTTAGGCAATGTTCTTGAAGGTATAAACAGCTCTGTAGGCACACCTAAGTTTGTCTCCAATGTATATGATTATGAAGGGTATCTTAGTAGTGAAAGAGATGGTATAGTAGCTGTTGAAAATACCCCCTATTATGAACAAAACACTCAAAATTTAAATGCAGGTTCTATAGGTGTAAAAGGGATTTTACACGAAAAAACTTTTGCCTTTAGAGACCCTATTGATTCTACTTTTATATTTCACTCTGGATTATCGAATCAAAGAGCTAACAATCTTTTGGTTGAAAAAGCTGCTAAACAATTGTTTAAAATTCAAAATGATTTTTACGAAGGACAACCACATAAATACTGGACTCCAAACCATAGACTACTAGATACAGCATATTGTGTAGGAGAGTTTATTGTTGGAGACGGCGAAATTGAATTGCCAGAAATGACTTTCCTTGTAAAAGGTAGAGATGTTGAGTGTTATAACTATGATAATAGTTATATGCACAACCCTGCAAGTACATATTCTTCACAAATAGGTAATATAGGCCAATTTAACGCAGGAGACACTGTAACCATTACAGGAACAGGAATATCTAGCTATAGCACTGTAATTATTGATAAGTTTTTCTTCTACGATACTGAAGGAACTCTACAGTGGCGATTTAGATATGAAATCGAGCCTTCAAATCCTACATATGACATTATAATGACCAAAGGCTCTTATAGTTGGAATATGCTTGTATCTGATGGATTGGTTGCTACAGGTACGGTACCACAAACATTAGCAGGGGGGATTACCGGATTTAGTGGCTCGGGAGCTGGCTTTACTATAACCTGTAATCAAACTACAGCGGCACAAGTAGCTTTTGATACTGCAATTACTCAAACCGTTGCGGTAAACGGACAATCTGAAAAACTGGCAAAAATATCTTTGGTCTATTACGGAGCCACACACACTAGTTTTGGGTACTCTGCTTTAAGCTTTGAGTCTTCTACTTCTAATACTATTTCTGGGTTAAAAGGCTTAACTTTGGACTCAAACGATATTACTACAAGCACTTACAATACAGTATGGGTGCGAAATGCTGCTATTGTCCAACTTGTAGACGCCGGCGGCAGTGTTCTTAAACCTTCTGATAATAGGCTTGAAGGGCACACCGTTATTATGACTCACTTCGATACTAATGGTAAGCCTTATGTTCAAGAGAGAGTAATTACTCGATGGGTAGATGATGGAGGAGCTACGACAAATGCTGGCATGATCTTTGTAGATGAACCTTGGGATCTAGAATACCAGCCTATAGCAGGGTCTACTTATTTATTACAGATAAGAACTCCTAAAGATAAAAGAGTTTCTTTAAATCCTGCTATGCAACTTCTAGACTACATGAAATCAGAAAGATATGGAAAAGGTCTGGCATCTAATGAAGTTGATGTAGAATCGTTCAAATCAGCTGCTAGACAGTGCGATAGTAGATCAGATGTTACAGTACTAACACCTTCCGCAGGCACTACTATCCCTGCGCCAGGTGCAAAATATAAGCTAGAAAATAATAGTAATTTACAGTTTAGAGGAACTGTAAAAACTGTCGTAGAAAAAACTATTTCTAGTACTGCTTATTTTGTAATAACTTTTGAAGATTGTATTGGAAAGTTACTAACTAAATTTACGGGTGCACAATATGCGGTAGCTGGGGATCTTTTCTGGAGAAATGACGGATCTGTAATTACTCTTAAAAAGGCTACAATAAACGGGGATCTACAAACAACAATACAATACAATGCACTAACTACCGCAGCTACAGCTGATTTCACTCTTCAAAAGATTAGTGGCACTGGTGCAGGTGCTCTGGTTATGAATACAGGTACAGCAGGGTATTCCGCAGACGGAAACCCTATAATTAAAAGTATAGATTCTGCAGGAGGTTGTACAGCTTCTGGTTATAGTCTATATGATTCGGATAATGTTAAATATTGGAAGCTGGCAGGTTGGGAAAGCCCTGCACAAAGAAATGTAACACGACACCAGTTTAATCAGGTTATTGACACTGCAAATAATGTTTTTTCAAATGTTAATAATATGCTTCGTCAGTTTAATGGAGTTCTTAGATATAGTAATGGTAAATATCAGCTTCAGGTTAAGTCTTCGGCAGGCACTTTAGATGCTCTAGAAAAAATAAAAGAAGAAGATATTATAGGAAAAATTTCCTTATCCGATAAAGGAAGTAAAAAGACTTATAATAGTATAAGTGCAAACATTATAGATCCTTCTCAAAATTTTGAAAACAGAAGCGTTTCTTTCTTTAACTCTGACTATATTAAGGAAGATAATAATATACCTAAGAAAGGTACTTTTGATACTCCATCTATTACGAACTATTACAATGCTCGAGTTAATATTAAGCAATTCTTAGATGAGTCTAGAAACGGGCTAGAGATACAATTTAAAGTAAGGCCTTCAGGAGTGCTGTTACAGGCTGGTGAGATTATATCATTAGAGTACCCCAATTTTAGTTGGAACTACGAAAAGTTGTGGAGAATTACAAATTTAAACTTTAATGCTGATGGAACCGTTAGTGTAACAGCAATAGAGCATGAGGATTCAGTTTATCTAGTACAAGCAGAGGATAGAGTACCTCAATTTAAGATTGAAACTGGGTCAACAGTTGCACTACCTGGCATACCTGACGCTCCTTATGGTTTATCTGCTACTCAGAATGCATCCGGAGGTATTGAACTTAACTGGGTACATACAACAGGCTTTAATCCTTCTACCTTTGATACAGAAGTTTTCCGTAATACTATCAACGCTAGACAAGGGACTATGACTACAAATGCAGCGGGAAATAATGCTACGAGCATGACTTTTGCAAGCGTCTCAGGTACTGATCCTGTTGCAGTGGGTATGACTGTGGAAGGTGTAGATACAGAACTAGCAACGTCTGCAGGCAGCTTTCTTGCAGGAGAAGTATATAAAATCACCACACTAGGAAACACGCCTTGGCATACTATTACTGGTATAGGCGTTCTTAATGATTATAGTCTTGGTGATGTTGTTATACCTGTTACTGGTCAGACTGGGGCAGGAACAACTGGTGCATTACAAAGAGTTAGTCGAGAAGTAAAAGTTACAGCAGTAGATATTGCAAACAATACTATTACTCTTAATCACCCTGCTGATTGGTCTAACGGGACTACTATTACGTTTAAGGCTCAAAAAATAGCTACAATAGACTCTGAGTCTTCGTATATTGATCCAATCATTGGAGATCAGGACGGAGACGTTACTAGGTACTACTGGATACGTTATAGAATTAAAAAACCTGTACAAAATGTTGCCGGTGCGATAAACAAAGTAATGTTCTCAAATTTCTTTCCCACTACTATCACAGGTGGCGTGTTAGGTATAGGTAGACTTATTGATGTTGAGCAAGTTAGAGATTTTAACTTAACTTTTGGAAACGCAAAAGAATTTGTATATAATACTGGCGGAAATAACATTGAAAGTGGTTTTGCAACTAACTGTCAAATTACTGTAAGCGGTATAAATACTTCGGGAACGGTAACCTATAGATATAGAACCCTCAATAAAACAGGAACCCAGATAGCAGATAGTGGTAGTGTAGGAACTAATAGTTTTACCTATACTGCACCTACAGGAGCTAATCAGGCTGCGGGATTTGCTCTTTTGCCTCAAAGTGTAGAGATCACTATGACTGATACTGTTGGCAGTGATGTCTTTACTAAAACAGAAACTGTCGACTTTACAGCTACTAGAATCATTTTAGACGGGAATGCAGGTCTTGATGCTATGAAGGTTGTTTTAACCAATCCCATACATCAGTTTCCTATAGCCTTAAGCGGCACTATCACAACTACAGGTAGTGGAACAAATTTTCAAGTCTTCGAGGGAGGAACCGCTTTAAAACAGAAAGTCGCAGGAAGTGTTGGAAACGGAGAATACTCTGTAACTTTAACTAGTACTGCTTGTACTCCAGGTAGCTTAAGTGGTCAAAATACAACTACTACCACTATTGCTAATCATAGTCTATTGAATAGTACAATCACAGATGGAACTGTTGTTATAACTATTTCTGGTAATAGACTGGATGGCACTAGTTTTTCAGAAACAGCAACTCAAATATTAACTGTCAAGGATTTGGCTTCAACAGTTAATATTACAGTAGACGACCAGTCCATTGAGTATAATAATCTTGGATTAAGTCCAAGCCCTGCTACCGTAAATATTACGGTAGATACTTTTGGTATCACTACCCCCTTTATTGATATTGTGGCAACTGACTCTGCAAGCACTCCAAATGTAACAACTATAGTAACAAATCAGGCAGTAAGTAATAGTACTTACGCAGATACTTTTACAGTACCTATTAATCTATCAGATACTCCCATTTCTATAGAGGTTATCGCAAAAGAAGTTAGCGGTGGTACAACCGTAGCAAAAGATAAAGCTACAGTATTCGGTGTTAAAAACGGTATTACTAGTGCTATTGTATATGCGTATAAGAGGGCAGCATCTGCGCCAAATGATAATCCAGGAGCTTGCACTGTTAGCCTTACTACAGGTAAAATTACAACAGGTTCTCTTGCAAATAGTTGGGAGAAAACCCCTCCAAGTGGAACTGACCCAATGTATGTTGTTACGGCAACTGCTGCCGGTGGAGGTCTCACAGATGCTGTAGCCGCTGGGGAATGGACAAGTCCTGAAAAATTTGTAGAAGATGGGGACGACGGTGCCCCCGGTCTAAATGTTGCTACTGCACTTATATATCAAAGAACAACTACAAGTAGTGCTCCAAGCACAGGTACTAATAGTGGTAAACCTTCAGGCAACAGTACATTTACTTTTTCTAGTGGATCTACATCTTTTTCTACTGCGAATGGTTGGTCAGCTACTATACCTGTCGGTACTAATGGAAGATATTTATGGATTCTACGAGCAACTGCGTCTTCTACCGCTTCTACTGATACGATTGCAGACAGTGAGTGGGGAACTATAGAGCTATTAGCTCATGATCCTGAAGATGCTATAGTAGTCTCTCTAAGTAATCCATTTGCTTTGGTCACGACTAATTCAGATAATACTTTAGATAAGAGCGGTACTAGTAGTAGTTTATCAATTTTTGAAGGTAATACATTACTAACAGCAAAGGCTAGTAACCTTACTAATGGAACATATAGTGTAGCAGTTACTTATTCCTCTGGGATAACTCCTGCGGGAGCGACGAGTATTTCGAATGGCGTATTTTCTGTACCTCTCATAAATACTATGACGGTGGCTGAAGGTATTCGTACTTTAGCAATAACTGGACTAAGATTAAATGGAGAAAGCTTTACTAGGAGTATTACTCAGAATATTAAGAAATCAGAAAGCTCTGAAAGTGTACGACTGTACGTTCCTGTATTAGGTACGGCTGTTGAATTTCCTACTGAAGGTAATAGACCTGTTGCGACAGGTGTTACTGTACGAGCTGAGATACATGGTCTTGATACTACAGACAACGCAACTTATACAGTACAATTTTTAAATGGTACTACTAATATTGTAAATGCGGCATACTCGGCTGGAGCTGCTAACGCAACTATAACGATGCCTCAAGACTATGACGACTACCCATACCTTGTTACCGGAAGCTTACGGAGAAATGGGGTTACGATAACTACAGATACAATAGCTTTTTATGCTATTCGTAATGGTAGAATAGGAAATTCTACTACTACTGGTATATTAAGTAATGAAACTCACTCCATACGTAAAAATAAGAATCTAGTAGCAAACTTCGATAATTCCGGAACAGATATTGAGATGTTCGAAGGGGGGCTAGCACTAAATCATGTTGCTTCAAATCCTACTGCAGGTCAATTTACAGTAAGCTCTGCAGGAAGTGGGGGTATTACTCCTGGAAATATTAGTACTGCGGCAAGTTCAGGTATTTTAATTCAAAACCCTAGCCCTGTTAATAAGCTTAACGGTTCAATAGCAGAAGCTTTTGAAATTCAAGATTTAAATGATGATGGAGTTTTAGAATCCTGGAAAGATGCAGGAAGTAGTATGACTGTAACTCCAAATGCTATTGCTGCCCCTTTCAATGTTCAAGGGGGTTCCGGAGCGGAATTACTACAAGGGCCGAACAGTTCTGGTGTACACGGACTTAGAGTAATTAACGATGCTAATACTAATTTTAGTGTTTTAAATTTATCCAATACTCAACACTGTTTTTCTTGTTATCTTAAAAAAGGTACAGGGGACTATGCCTATATTGGCGTCGGTGCCGTTTTCTTCGCTGCTTACGCAAAAGTTAATTTGACGAATGGTGCCGTTCTTAGCAATAGTGCAGCAAGTACTGTTGTTACTAGTGTTGGAAACGGTTGGTATAGAGTTTCACTTACATTCACATTTAGTACAAGTCAACTTGGCTATAGCGGTAATTCTGCTCCTAATTTACAGATAGGTATTAGTGACGCAGGCGGCAGTACTTACCTCTTTAATAGTAGTGCTCATAATAAAAATATCTATGTATGGGGTGCTAGATGTGAGGTAACTAGTGCTTCAACTCCTAGCGCATATGCCATAAATGCTCAGTCTATTGCTAGAGTGGCGGATCATGGAGGAACCCTAACTTCACTTACTCCTTCTATTGCTTATACACTAAACGGGGTTGGTTTTGGAGGAGGAATACTACCTTCTCTCGTTAAAACTCAAACTTTTAGTGTTGTAAATCCTGCCTCAACTGTACAAGTAAATTCTTCAGCATACTCTGTAGACTTTGATTCAGCAGGAAATAATCCTTCGCCAGCTAACTTAACCTATACTCCTACTGTATTCGGTATTGGCTCTGATAAGTACTATAAATGGACAATCAACTCAGGAGGAACGTCTGTTGTAAGCTATACTACTCATGCTAGCCCTGCAAAAGCTGATGGCACAATGACTTTTGCAAGTTTTCCAAAAGTAGTAACTTGTGAAGTCTATAGCGGAACTACTCAAGGGTCTGGCGTTTTACTAGCTTCGGATTCGTTCTCTGTAATTGGAGTTAAGCCAGGTGCAACTGTTAATATCACGGCTTCTATGGGTAGTCATATTTTCGATGCTGATAATACAGGACTGGTTGCAATCAATGATTATAGTAATACTTTTTCTGTAGTTATTAATGATGTAACATTCAGCTACGATGGCTCTAGTCCATACTCTGCCAACAGTTATAGGTTTGGAAGTATAGCAAATACAGATGCAAATGTTTATGCTTCATTGATAAATACAAACGGAACATTAACGGTAGCCGGAAACTCTAATCTTTTTACTGCTCAGACCTCTAATACTTCTGATCAAATACAGGTTCCAATTATAAACAATGCTACTGGTATTACTATTGGCGTATATATAATTTCTTTGGTAAAACGTATCGGTAATAGAATTATAGAACCTATTAGTTCTACTCTTACAACTAGTGGTACTAATACTACATTTATGGCATCGTGGAGAGGTGAAACAACACTTACAAACGCTCAAGCTGTTTCTGCAGCAGGGCTTGCAATTAGTGGCTCTACCAACTCCGAGTTACGTCCAGGAGATACTTTAATTCTAGACTATTCGTTAGGGGGTAGCACTAGAATATACAAAGGCTCTCCGAGAACTGGGAGTGTCGGCACTTTAGCGACGGAGTGGAGTAGTCCTGTTGTTGAAACTGTGCCTGGAAGTATGGTAGTAAATGGAACATTGTCAGCAGCAGCTTTAGCTACAAACACTACTCTTACGAATACGCTAAATGTAAACAATAGAATTACTGTAGGTCAAAATTCTGGAACTAGTTCTGCTGCTGCGATCAATAGTTTTGGTAAAGCTCAGTTTAGTTCTACTGCGGGAGGTTTCTTCTTGGGCAGAGATGGAAGTGACTATTCCTTTAATGTAGGAGATGCGACTAACTTCTTAAAGTTTGATGGTCAAACTGGTGCAGTAGCTATTTCTTCTACTACAGGAGACTTTACTTTAAAATCAGGAACGTCTGGCGCAAGACTTGAAATTATTAATAATGTAATTACTATTAGAGACACTAGTGGTAATATCAGGGTTAAAATTGGAGCATTGTAAAAAAGGGGGCTTACGCCCCCTCCTTACTTTCTAACTCATCAGCCAGTAATTGTTTAAATCCATTACTGGCTACTTCTAGCCGGTCTATTTTTGCTTTCTCTATTGCAAGCTCATTTTGTATCTCTTCTATCTGTGCTACCATATATCTGGCCCGATCTGATAGATCTTCTACTGTATATTTTTTGTCATTAAATGTAATGTCTGTCATTTTATTTCCTATTTAAATATATCTTGCCAATTTCCAGTTGTACTCGCTTTTGAATACTCAGTGGCTCTGTTTTCAAAAAAGTTAGCGTGTTCTACGCCATTTAGCATATAGTCTAGCCAGTCTAAAGGATTTTTATCACTACCAAAAATCTTTTTAAGCCCTAGTCCTAATAGTCTTCGATCTGCAATATATCGAATGTATAGCTTTACATCTTCTGGAGTAAGGTCAGGTACATCAGCACCTTTAAAGCACAAGTCAATAAAGGCATCTTCTAGCTCTACAGAACGCTCTGCCGCACAATAGATTTCATACTTCAGATCATCGTTCCATAACTCTGGATTTTCTTGAATATAAGTACGGAATAATTGACTCATGCCTTCAACGTGAAGACTTTCATCTCGCACAGACCAAGTAACAATCTGACCCATACCTTTCATCAAGTTATGTCGGGGGAAGTTCAACAGAATAGCAAAACTACTAAACAACTGTACTCCTTCGGTAAAACCTGAGTAGATAGCCATAGTCTTTGCGATGTCCATTTTGGTATCCATACCAAAGTTGCTAAGATGTTCGTGCTTATCCATCATAGCTTTGTGTTCCATAAACTTCTGATACTCATCATCACCGAAACCGAGTGTTTCTAGTAGTAATGAATATGCTTCCTGATGCACTGCCTCCATTGCCGCAAATGCCGATAGCATCATACGTACTTCAGGTTGTTTAAATGTTGGCAAATAGTGTGTAGCATAACCACAGCATACGTCAACATCTGCTTGTGTAAAGAAACGAAAGATATTCGCTAGTAAAGACTTGTTGCCTTCGCTAAGGTTCTCACGAAAATCCTTTAAATCATCTGCAAGGTTTACTTCATCAGGTAACCAGTGCATATGCTGTTGAGACTTATAATGCTCAAAAGCCCACGGATAGTTAAAGGGTTTATAATACTCTCTTTCTTCTAATAAATTACTCATGATAACCACTCCATTATATCGGCCTTGCTTTTACCACCTACTAGACGTCCTTGCTCCGCCCCTTCGCTTGTAAGAAGTACCATAGTAGGTACTCCTCTTATACCAAACTCACCAGCTAACTCTGGTTGTTTATCTATATCTACACTTTCTACTGGATAAGGTAGAACCATTTCATTAAGAGTGTTTTCTAACATCTTACAAGGCCTACACCAATCAGCACTAAATTTTAATATTTTCATTTTAACCCTCGCACGCTAAACAAGCGCCTTCGTCGATACTATCGAACATATATTGTCTTAATGCTTCGTCTGATACAGTCTCAGCTCTTTTGAT
>Ga0209716_1000695_pt1 | contig 29676 bp, 34 predicted proteins | sample COGITO_mtgs_1205_FD_184811 | JGI IMG/M metagenome (GOLD analysis project Ga0209716, IMG submission 184811) | Pelagic marine microbial communities from North Sea - COGITO_mtgs_120531 (SPAdes) (version 2) | ecosystem: Environmental > Aquatic > Marine > Epipelagic ...
GTAATATTTATTTAATTATTAAAAACTGTGACATTAGGGTATTAAGCTAAGTATAGTAAGGGGCTATTGTCACACTTTATTTAGTGTAATAACCAAGATTTACGTTGTTCACAACTTGGAGCGATCTTTCGACTTATTTATATTACTACTTATTGAGATCAAGATCTTACAACAGTTTGTATTGACATCTTTGAAAGTAATACAGTTCATCGAGTATACATTCTGGCATTACATCTTGCACAATTACTTCTGGATTTTTTAGTAGAAATAATTCAATTGATTGTATGTATTTAATTCGTTTCATAGTTATTAGTATTTGTTACTTACATTATTATTATCCAATGTATCTCGTATTTAGTTTGTAAATGGAAAAGCCTAAAGATCTTTTTATGTTAGGAAAAATTCGAAAAAAGGAAAGGAAAAACGCTAAAAAAGGGCCGGGGTTGGCCTAAAAAAAGCGACTTTACATACAAATTACGCGCGCGGAGGAGAAATACAGCACAACTGTCCCAAATATGTGACGTTTTTTTATTTTAGCAGTGTGACACTAGCCTATTAATATATACTAGTAAGGGGCTTATGTCACAGTATTGGTAAATAAACGGCGATATATGTAAGTATATATAGATATGGAAACACAACGATTCATGGGTTCCGGGCAATTAGTCGACAGGCTTACGGCTCAGGTTGGAAGTAGGAGCTTTGCTATAGCATTGTTGAAGAAACGTGGCGATATGACAGCTTCTGGAGATTTAACGGCTAAAGGTGAGTCTAGAAACGCTATGACAGCTGAAGAAAGAGCTACAGACAGAGCGTCGAAAGAATCAGGTAAACCTAAGTCTTCATACACATACGATTCAAAAACTAACAGATCAACATTGACATGAAAAAACTAATAAAAGAAATAAAGTTCAGATCATTTCGTTTAAAGCAAGAGCTTGGCGATATTTTGATTGCACAAAAGAAAGTATTTAAACAGTTCAAAGGTATTGTACATGCTTTGAAAGGATATAAGCGTAAAGGAAGAAAATAATGGCAATAATAAGTAGTTATCCAACAATCACGCCGAATAGTTCAGATCTTGTACTAGTAGTTGATACATCGGAAAATGGTAATCCAACTAAGACAGCTACGGTTGGCAGTTTGCAAAGTGTAGTGCGGCAGGTGCAAAAAGTAATAACCTCAGCAGAGCTATTGAGCTTTAATACATATCCAACATCTATAGAGTTAGTACCGAACCCTGGTCCTAATAAAGCAATCGTAGCTTTAAACGCTACGTTTAAGATGGATTATAAACCAGGTACAAACACACCATTTAATTTTAATCAAGATTTAAAATTTGTTTATATTGATCCAACAGGGACGGCATCTGCTGGTCAAATACCGTTTGAGTTATTAAATTCACCAGTAGATAATGACACATATGCAACAGAAGATTTACCAGGACAACCTGGATCACCGTTGAATTTTATAAAAGTAGATAGTTCTTTTGGAATAGCTAATAACGGTGGCACAACTGTATCATCTGGTACAGGTGAACTTGTAATAGATTTAATTTATAGAATAGTAGAATTTCCTTTATAATGGCAATAATATACAGTTACCCTCAAAAAACAACACCCGCAGGCGGAGACTTTTTAGTTATCACTGATTCAGAGCAACCAGCTCCAAATAAAAATCGTACAAAAAGTTTAACAATAGACAACTTAGCTAACTATGTAGTTACATCGACTAGCGGTGTTACAGGAACAGGTACAACGAATAATTTACCTTTATGGTCAGATGGACCAAATGGAGATATAGGAGACAGTCAGTTGAGACAGCTAGGTCCAAACGGAAGTGGTCTTTATCAACTAAGATTTGAAAATGCAGACAGATTTATTATAAACAAACCTTCTAGTGTAACATCAGGGGATCCTGAATACTTAATAACCCAAGATGGTAGTTTTAAAGTTTCTATGGGTTGGGATGATGACGGAGCAGGCTTCGGTTATTTATACAACTGGGCAGGCGATGGATGGCGATTTGGATCTGCAGGTAATAACCCTGAATTAACAATAGTAACTACGGCGGGTTCTGAAGGGGTTACAATAGCCAATGATCTTCTTATAAACAGAAACACAACTACATCAGGTGATCTTACTATTGAAAACGGATTAATAGACGGTGACTTTACTTATGGTACCGCTGGACAAGTGCTTTCTACTACTGGATCTGGTCAAAACGTTAAATGGGTTGATCCATCCGCAGCGATTACTAAACTAATACCTTACTTTCAAACAGCCACTCCAGGTGGAAGTGATACTTATACAGAATCAAACAATATAGTTGATTTTGATTGGTCAGGTGGTAGTGGTACATATGAGTATATTCTTCCAAGCGCCACTGCTATTCCATATAGAACAATAAGATTTGTTAATAACAGTACTATTACAGCTTCAGATAAGATTCATATAACAGCGCCTGGCACAGAGACTATCGACGGTGCAGCTTTTTATGTAATCAACAAACCATATAATGGTTGCGCGGTTTGGTCAGATGGAACTCAATGGGTAGTAATACAGGCAAAAGGATAATAATAAGTAAATTTTACTCTTTTTGAGTGATAATATAAAACATAAAAGATATACATAAAAAAAATTAAACAATGCTAATATACATAACTGATTCTAAAAAAACAAAGCACGCTATTAAAGTAGAGGGCATACAGTCTATTGCTTTTGAAAACAACCCTGCTATTATTACATTTAACTATTTAAACGGAAGTAAGAAAGAGCTACATATGGTTGAGCAGGACTTTAAAGTACCTAGTGATGCTTATGTAGTGGATAAATTATGGGCGTGGGTAAATTCTGGCTTATCCGGTAAACCAAAGCAGTTAACCAGCTTCTTAGGTAGAAAAGCTAAAGTAGATACTGTAAAGTCCGTAGAAACAGATGAAGAGCATAGTGAAAACAAAACTTACTTAAGAATTAGTAAGTTTCACGATAGCTTTGTAGAAAAGAAAGTTATACCTGTAGATGACATTACCTCAGTTACAGCTCACTCTGAAGACAGTCATGACTATTTGTTATTTATAACAAAACATAAAAAATACAAATTAGTATTGGTGTATACTTACAGTGATGTTTACGTGTCTGATATCAATGACAATAAGCACGCCGCTAATTTGATAAAAGATGATATAATAGATTTAATTAAAAAATCAAAAAACAAAGGCGTTGTAACTTACAACCCGGTGGAGTTTGTTTCTTTTTCATATGAACAACCTTATTCAGAAAAAGGGTTTTTTAATTATCGAGGTATTAATTATCAAACTTGGGATCTAGAAGAAGTATTTGATTTCGCTGATAACTACAATGAAATTACAACAGGTAAAAAACAAGATGCTTGTTTGTACGCTTTTAATATGCATGATGTTATTGTTAATGCGCATGGAGAAAACCCTGTACTTAATGCCGCTAACAACGGGCATTCCTACTCAATTGACTCTAAATCTTTTATACAGCTAGGATCAACTAGAACGCCGGTTGACGACAACACTATAACAAACGCAAGAACAATGCCTCCTTTGGGTTTCACTTACGACTTGTTAGGGCATGAAAATCTAGAAGGTACTGGAAAATGGTTGGGATCGTGGGCACCTTCTAAAGCTTATTACAGCATAAAAGGATACGACCATACAGTTCCATCACATTCTGCTCTTTTAGACTCTGTACCCGAAAACCCATCACTTAACGATGACGTTGTTGTATGCGCCAATATAGATGTTAACAATGAAATACCAGCTTTAAAAAAATGGAACTTGCACAGTGAAGTTGATGGAACAAAGTTTTTTACTTTTTGGGACGAGCAGGCTGAAGAGTATAAAGACGTATCAGTTGATCCATTAGCCACCGGGCGATTTGGTTATCTAGCAACCTCTACGCAAAACGTTTCCACAAGAAATCTTCCTAACAATTATACATGGAATGATTTACCTAATATTTTCAACCCAACGTATGGTATGTTGTGTAAAGAAGATGGTGTTTACAAAGTTGGCGTAAACTTTGAAGATATTATTTTAACAAACAGTTTTAGTACTACTTCTAATGATAACTTTTTAAATCCAGATCAAAGAGATGGCGTTGAAGCTTATTTAACAATAAAAATCCACGAAGCTTACCATCCTGACATGATTATACCTTATATTGATCAAACAAGTGTCCCTGGTAGAGTTTCAGAATACGATAAAACAAAGGTTAGAGAGCATACTTTTGGTCCTTTTCCTGCTTCAGAAAGAGGGTTTAATATTAAATCAGATTTTATAATACCAGGAGTTAAAAATTCTACATTTTTTAAATTCTTGCTTACTATTGTTAACAAAAATACTGAAACACCTATTTACGTGCATCTTGACACAGAACTAGAAACCACAAGCGATAGAAATGTATTTGGAAAATCTAATGGTATAGGTTTTTCAGAAGAGGTAGCAGCTAAAAGATTTACAACTAGCGCGCTTACTCAAACTTGGTCATTTTTAGACGATAACACACTTCCATACTCTAATCCAGTAAATAGGCATTCTATAAGCTTATTACATATAGAAAAAATAGCAGAACTTCCAAGCGCTGCTGAAAATTTAATCTGGGCATCAGAAACACAAGAAACCGCAGAGTCTGGTGAGAAGATAACAAAAAGCTTAAAAGGTGTTTCTAGAACAGAAACTGCTTCAGCATATTACTACAGCGGTGGTGGTATTGGAACCGGAAACTTGTAATAAAAATGAAATTTATATTAAATTTAATTAAAAAAATAATAATGTTGTTTAAGAAAACAAAGAAAAAACCTGTAATAAATATAACTAAGGGTGAAGACGAAGAAGTTATAGAATTTTACAATGAATTTGGCGTTGGCTTAAATAATATAATTAGATGAATAAAGTAGTTTACAGTCAGTGGTCTAAACCTGCGAAAGACGAATTTGTAGGTTTTAACTCAAAAGAAGCTTTTGCTAACTGTGCAGAATTATCTGTTTTAAATAGTAAAAAGTGGTTTGACAAGGTAGAACTTGTTACTGACGAAAAAGGATATAAATTCTTAATAGATGATTTAAATTTACCTTTTACAGATGTTAAAGTTGAATTAGATTGTTTAAATCACATACCAAAAATAAATTGGTCAATAGGTAAAATATACGCTTGTAAGATTCAAGACGAACCTTTTATGCACCAAGACTTTGATGTGATGTGGTTTAAAAAACCACCAGCTAGAATATTAGAAGCGCAAGCCGCTTTTCAGAACACTGAAACCACTGAAAATACACACGGTTTTTATAAACCACTAATGGAGGACGCTAAAGACAAAGACTTTAAGTTAAATAAGTATTGTAATTTAGACTTGATAAGGGCTTACAATTGTGGTATAATTTGTTTTAATGATTTATCTAAAATAAAAGAATGGTATGATCTAGCTATAGATTATATAAATAAAAATAAAAACAATTTACCTCTTACGCCTATATTTTTTGAACAGTTTTTAATATATAATTTTTTAGAATATTATAATTTTAAAGTAGAAATTTTAGGTAAAGATTGGATTGACGAAAAAACGGCTGTAAAATACGGTTACACACATTTAATATCAGAGTCGAAAAGAAAAAAAGATATAGAAGAAAAAGTAGCTATTAAGTTAGCTAAAACCAAATCCCTGCTCGGGATATAGAGCAAAACCAATAGTAATTTAAAACCAAAACCAATGACACTATTTTACCAGACTGAATCGTGGAGTAGTCACCCACAACCAGGCAAAAGCCAAGTTAAACTATGGAAACACATAGCTAACAAAGAAAACTGGAGAATCGTCCAGCTTATCAATGGCTTTTACCAAACAGAGTACCAAGACATCAAAGATCCAGAAACATGGCATGATGTAACCAGGCGTGAAACTTTAGAAGGAGCTGAAACAGCTATCGACCAAACAGTAGCGCACTATTTAAAGAAAGTTGAATTTATCGACGGACCTAAAATAGTAAAAACCTTTAAATAAACCAAACTCAATTAAATTAAATTAAATCAAATATGGACGCAATTGTCAAAAACCTTAACTTCGGCGAAGAAGCCAGAGTTAATGTATTTAAAGGAATAGAAAAACTCACAAGAGCTGTTAGCTCCACACTCGGGGCTAGCGGCAAATGTGTGATGCTTGAGGATCATACTGGAAAGCCCGTTATTACAAAAGATGGTGTTACTGTAGCAGACTCGATAGTCTTGCTTGATCCTATAGAAAATATGGGAGCAACGCTTTTAAAAGAAGCAGCTAGAAAAACAGTTAAAGAAGCAGGTGATGGCACAACAACAGCGACAGTTTTAGCTCACGCTATACTTGAAGAAGCTTATAAGGTTGCAGATAAAACAAACTCAAGAGAGTTGAAGGACGGTATAAATAAAGCCGTTGAAAATGTGGTTAAGTTTTTGCAGTTAGCATCTGTAGATGTTAAAGGCGATATGATAGATCAAATAGCTACAATATCTACAAACAACGACCCTGAGCTTGGTAAAATTATAGCAGACGCTTTTAGAGCGGTTGATAACACAGGTGTGGTCATGATGGAAACAGCTTCAGATGGTAAAACATGTGTTGAGGTTGTAGATGGTGTTCAGTATGACAAGGGAATTAAAAATTCTCACTTTATAACTAACAAAGCGGTTAAGACTGCTGAGTTGGAAAAACCATTGGTTTTACTTTTAGAGTCACCAGTGGATACGGTTAGACAAATACAATCAGTGCTAGAGTATGTAATAAAAAACAACAAACCTTTGCTTATCATAGGCGATTTAGAACAAGGTGTTTTATCAGCTCTGGCAATGAATAAAATGAAAGGAGCCATAAAAGTGAACGTTATTGACGCACCAACTTACGGAATAAGCAAGCAGCAGATGCTTGAAGATCTTTCACTTCTAACTGGCGCAACTATTATAAATGAAGATCTTGGAGATGATATGGACATGATACAACCAGAGCACTTAGGATCTTGTGTTAAAAGTATAACATCTCATCAAGACACTGTTTTGCAAGTAGCAGAACCCAGCGATGAAGTTTTAAGTGTTATAAGTGATTTAAAGAAAAAGCTTTTAGTAGAGAAAAATCCAAACAACCTTATTAAACTTGAAAAAAGATTAGCAATGCTTTCAGCTAAAATAGCTATTGTAAAAGTAGGTGCTAATTCAGAAATAGAATTAAAAGAAAAAACAGATAGAGTAGAAGACGCTATCTGTGCTACTAAGGCTGCTATTAAAGAAGGGATTGTTCCTGGTGGTGGTATTGCTCTATTAAATGCCGCAACAAACTTAAAACCTAATTCGATTGGCGAAACAGTGTTACTTGAAGCCATAAAAGCACCATTCAAAGTTATACTTGAAAATGCAGGTGTTGAAAACGTGGAGACACCAATTAGAAAAGGGCAAGGTTACAACGTGGTTACAGGAAAAATGGTAAATATGACAAAGTCAGGTATTATAGATCCTTTACTCGTCACTAAGAGCGCTCTTCAAAATGCAGCTTCCGTAGCAACTACTATTTTATCTACAGATTGTGTAATTAATAATTTAAGAATTAATGAAGGCGGTAGGTAAAAATATAATTATAAAAAAGACAAAACAAGGAACCACTAAAACAAAAGGTGGTCTTCTCTTGGCAGAAACACATAGAGATGACATTAGGTATATTGAAGCTTCTGTTGTCTCAGCAGGTGATGAAATAAACAACTTAGAAAAAGGTAGTGTTATACTATACGATAAACACGCTGGACATAAGATAGAGGTTGACAAAGAAACATATCACGTTATAAAAGTAGTAGACGTTGTGGTTGTTTTATGAGGCGTTTAGAAACAGACGATATAAAAAACCTTAATCTTATGAAACATTATAGGATTATAAGAAAATGGGCTTGTAGGAATAACGATTTAAACGATGCAGATTTAGAGTTATTAATATACTTAGATTGCATAGATATGTTTAGAAAAAAAGACTTTCAAGATGGTTCATATTCTTATAGCTGGGACAACCGTCGCTGGAACAGAATGTTGAAACAAGGTTGGATAGTTGTTTGGAGAAAAAGAAACAGAACAACTCAAAAATACCATATATATAAAACATCTATTAAGTGTAAGCATTTGATAAAAAGAATTTATCGCATGATGCTTGGTTTAGAGGATATACCCACAAGCAACCATAGAAACAGTATTATGAAGGGTAAAACATATACAGATAAAGTTCTTATAACTTCTATTAAAAACGTAAACAAAGATAAAAACAGATAAAATGAAAGCTAACAATAACGAATCTCCGCTAGAATTTGGTTTTGGTGGTAATATGGCAGCGATGATTCAAGCCGCTAGAAATAGAGCTCCAGGTCGAGGTCAAACCGCGGCAATGTTAGGTGGTAGTCTTAGTGGTCAAGCAAAAGAATTATTTGAAGCAAGCCAAACTGCTCAAAACCCCGAAATGACCAATACACCACCTGCTCCATATAACACTCTTGGTGGTGCTCAACCGGTTTTTAATCCTCAAGCGCAGCAAGCAGCTCAAGGTGTTTATGGTAGTTGTGATCAAAGACAAAACGCAGTAGGTGCAACTCCTATATTTAAGAAAAAATGCAACAAAAAATACTAATATGAAAAACATTAAAAACTTAAAAGTAGACCTATCAGGTCAGGTAGGTGAAAATGCTATTTGGGACGGACCATTAAGCAAAGAAGGTTTTCCAATGGGAAAAGGTTCTAGCTCAGGTAAAGATGGATTAGAGGTTTCTAAGTACCCTTGTGGTCACGGAGGAGGACCAATTACACAACGCGCTAAAGCTTTTAAATAATGGAAAATTTATCTAAATTCTCAGGGCCTTTTATGCAAAAAAGTCCTTTGTATAATAAAGCTGATAGACTTAGAGAAAGAGCTAAAAGAAGATCTAAAAGATTAGGTGAAACACAAGATTACGATTACGAAGATGCTAAAGTTCAAAAGCTTTTATCTAAAGCTGAAAAAGCTGAAAAATCAAAGCCTTCATTAGAAAACGATGCTAGAGTTGATGCGTCTTATGAAAGACCTGATATGCCGCCTGTTAACTACGGAACACCATTAAATCAAGTTTCTCCTCAATATGGGTCGGCCTCTGCATACGTGTCTATTCAACCAGCTTTGCAAAACTTGCAAAAAAAAGCAGTTGCTAACTCTGAAGAAGACACTACTAAAGGTAAAAAATCCAAACAAGTCGTAAACACTTCTACCGGTGACCAAGTTGGTGCTACTAAAAAAGAACAAGATATTTCTAAGCCAACACGAGACTCTGAATTAGCAAGGGAAAAATACAATACTTTTCAAGATTCAACTAGAGTTCAATCTATAGATGGTGATTTTTATAGAGTAGATGGCAAAGGTAATATACATTCTATGAAGTTTGACAAATTAGGAAAAAGAGTATTTGACATGGATAAGGTTTCTAAAGCCATGGGAAAATTTTATTAAATGAAATCAAAAGGCTTAGGAGACAGCATAGAAAAATTTACTAAAACTACTGGTATCAAAAAAGTAGTGGACGCGTTTAGCGAAAAGTTAAACGTGCCTTGTGGTTGTGCTGCTAGAAAAGGAGCATTAAACAAAATATTTCCTTATAAAAAATAATATATGGCTTTCAAACTAAATAACCCACCTTTCCACATGGACAACACTCCAATATATCGAGTAGATATGGAAGATGGTGTTATGGGAAAAGCTAATAACAATGGTTCTATAACCATAAATAAAGATTTACATCCAGACGATGTAGAAGATGTAGTTGCTCACGAAAAAATTCATTTAGAACAAATGGACAGAGGTGATTTAGATTACGACGACAAATACGTTTATTGGAAAGGTAAAAAATATTCACGAGCACAAATGAAAGAAGGTGCTAAAAACCTACCTTGGGAAGCTGAGGCTTATAGAAGATCATAATGAAGACATCTAAGACAGGTTATTTAAAAAACAGCCCTGATGTTAACAAGCCTCAAAATATTATACAAGGAGGCTATATAACAATGAAAGGAGTCGAGTTTAAAGTACTAGGTACTGATGATCGAGGATATACAAAAATAATGTACCCAGGATATGATTATATATTTCCTGGTGCTAAATACGTAATAGAGACACCAATTAAAAAATAAAAAAAATGAAACCATTTACAAACAAATATTCAATTGCAGCTGGATCACCTCTACATTTAGGAGGATCTAAAAAAAACAACGGGGACGGCGATACAGCTTTTAGCGATTCAAAAAAAGACGGAAACATGGTTTCAAGAGGTCTTGTAGCTGCTAGGAATGCTTTAGATCCTAGCGCTGAACGAGCTTTAGGAAATCAAAACAGTAGCAATCAAATGTTTGATTATGACGGCGACGGTGATACAATGTTTAATGACTCTAATAACGATGGAACTATGCTTTCAAGAGGTCTTATAGCAGCAAGAAACTACTTAGATCCTAGCGCTGAACGAGCTCTTGGAAATGAAAATAGCAAAAGTCAGCTTTTTGATCTTTAAATGAAAAAAATAATTCAATGGCTAACAGGTGGCGTTATCAAAGAAGTTGGTGACGTCATCGACAAGCTTACTACAACCGAAGAAGAAAGGTTAGAAGTAAAGAAACAAATACAACAGATACTAGAAGACGCAGATAGCAAAGCTCAAGAAGAAGTTAGCAAGCGTTGGGAAGCAGATATGAAGTCTGATAGTTTTTTAAGTAAAAACATTAGACCTTTTATATTAATATATTTAACTGTAATATTCACGTCTTTATGTTTCTTTGATGGTAACATAGGTGAGTTTGAAATAGCTGAAGAATATATACCAATATTTCAAACATTACTAGTAACCGTATATGGAGCTTACTTTGTAGGTAGAACTTGGGAAAAAGCAAAATCAATAACAAACAATAAATAAATAAAATGGCAAACAATCAACCAATCAGTGGTATACCAGTTGTAAGCTTTAGTGACATACTAAACATACCCAAACCCGGTGTTATAGTGTCTGGAACTAATACCACGTCTGGAGTAACATTAACAGACGCTACTAAAAATTTTACAAAATCAGCTACAAACAAACAAGGTTACATCATATCATCAGGAGACGTTGTTTATGACATTACTACTGGTGTTTTTATCGAAATAACTTCTGTCACTAGTGCTACAGAAATATTATTATCTTCATCTATAGCTGTTGGTGATTATGAGATATTTAAAGGAAATAAATTAAAATCAGATGGTTATAGTTTATTCGTTGGAACTGGAGGTAATTTAATTTTAGAAACTGTAAATGGACAAGAAGTAACACTTAAAAACGTTGCTAACAACTCTTATGTACCTCTTCAAGTGGCTAAAGTAAAATCTGGTACAACAGCACTTGACATCGTAGCACTTAACTAACATGCCTAGTATATTAGCAAACGCAAACGCTATATTAGCGATACCAAATACACCAGGAATTGCTGTTGGTCCCATAACTGGATATATATTGCAAGAAAATGGAGTCGATAAAATTATTGCAGAAAACGGAACTGATTTAATGATCAGAGAATAAAAAACAAAAAAAATGGCAGATATAAAATTTTCACAATTTACATCACAAACTAATTATACTAGCGTACAAGAAATAGTTGGTTATAATGGTTCTAGTAATGTTAGAATATCACCTAGCGACTTGATTTCTTCTTGGAATGGAAGACAATCAACACTAAGGTTTCAAAATAATATAGTAGGAACATCTAGTTTACTTGAAGTTGGCGCTTCATCACATACACAAACGGATTTAAATATAGTTACTAGCGCAACAGGCAGTTATCAAGTCAACGGTCTGAATGCTCTGTTATATGATGGAACAAACTGGGATTTAGCTAGTGGAGCTATTGATGTAGCGCCCACAGCTATTACTCTTGATCGTGATCTGCTTGTTAATTCAACAAACATAAGAGGGACAAATCTCGCATTGGGTAGGAATGCTTCTACGCCAGTTATAAAAAATGCTGGCGCTTCAAATGGGAGTTTATTTTTTGGATCCAATACAAGTTTTGGAGAAACCTGGGCTGGTGTAACTGTAATTTCAAACGAAAGTACTTCATTTTCTGGAGTTTTGTTTGATGGAACTCTAGCATCTACGGTTGGTAGAATTTTAACAAACCCAAATGGTGGTGGAGGTGCTACTGGTTTTCCATCAACTGAAACTATGGGTACCTGGAAATTTAACAAATATGGCGTTGGTAATAAAATAGATAATGACACTCCTTACGCTCTTGGTATCGACGCTAGCGGTCATTTAAAAGAAAATTTACGTAATCCTAGCTGTCAAGTTAAAATATCAGGAGTCGCAGGACTTGCTAATACAAACAATGTAACAGACTTTTTAGTACCTTATAATACCGTAACTGTTAACGATGATGCTACAATATTCAACCCTATTACAACTGGTGGTTTAGGTAGTCAAGGTGCAATACAAGTTTTAAAAGCTGGTAGATATGCTTTTCAAGCTAGATACTCTTCTTTCGACTTAGCCCAAGCTAGTTTACCAACGGTTGACGGTAATAAGTTTTTTAGAATAACTGCTTCCACTGATACAGTTGCGGCTGGTATTGGAACTAAACAATGCGTATTACAAGACTTGATTGTTGCTACATCTGTAAACGGAGAGGCTGTAGTTACAGGATCTGGATATATGGACTTAAACGCTAACGATTATTTTAAGATCGTTGGATTTCACAACGGAGCAACAGGTGGATCTGGAACACAAGGTTTCCCTGTTAACAATAATGCATTATTCAATGAACCTCAACTTTGGCTTGTAAAAGTGCAGTAAGCGAGGTAACTATAAACATATAACAATTAAATTAAATTAAATAAAACAAGATGGCAAAAATTACAGAAAAACAATTAGAAAAACTATCTAAAGCAAACAAGGAGTTAGAATCTATTATTTTAGAAATAGGTATTTTAGAAAGCAAAAAACACAGTTTATTACATAAAGTTGCAGAAGTTAATAAGTTTTTAGAAGAGCAAAAGGTTGAGCTTGAAAAAGATTATGGCAAAATATCTGTAAACTTAGATACTGGAGAATATACAGAGATTAAAGAATAGTATAGTGGATTCAATTATAAGAAAAATAAGTATTGGATCTGACTACAAAAGCGATGCTATGCACTATTCTGTAGGCCAGCAAGTTTATGGTGGTCACGAAATAACATACATTGTTTTTGACAGTGAAGATTCATCTTATAATATTCACATTAAGAAGAACGAAGAAGTGTTGCCTTGGAAGAAATTTAACTCTAATATGGCTATTTCTGTTGAATATGATTTAGAGTATTAATGAACTCCATGTATGACTTTATAGTAAAGCCGGTTGGTCAAAAGTACAACAACACGGTGAATGTAGGTGGTAAAGAGCTTACGGTTAACACGAAGATAGAAAGCTGGAAGTTTGTAAATAGACTAGCTGAAGTTGTTCAAGTTCCATCTGAGTTTGAATCCAGCATAAATGTTGGTGATGAAGTTATTATACATCAAAACGTGTTTAGAACTTTTTACGATATGAAAGGTAAAAAGAAAAAAAGTAGATCGTTTCTAAAAGAAGATCACTATCTCTGCGCTTTTGATCAAATATACTTATATAAAAATAAAAGCGGTTGGCACACGGTGGGAAAAAGATGCTTTGTTCAGCCTATAAAAGACAATGACGATCTAACGATTGAGAAAGAAAGAGCACTTACTGGTATATTAAAATACGGTAATAAGTCGCTAGAAGATGTTAGTGTAACTCCTGGTGACATTGTGGGTTTTAAACCAAACAGTGAGTGGGAGTTTTTAGTGGACGGTAAGCGTCTTTATTGTATGAAATCTAATGATATTGTAATTAAATATGAATACCAAGGAAACGAAGTTGAATATAATCCAAGCTGGGCAAGTTGCAGTTGAGGAACTAATAAAAGTAGCTAAAGAAGCTATCGTTGATTCAGGAGATGATATCACAGCAGATAGATTAAAAAACGCCGCAGCTACAAAGAAGTTAGCTATATTTGATGCGTTTGAAATACTAGGTAGATTAGAAGCTGAAGAGGCATTGTTAAACGAAAAACCTGCAGAAGTAAAGGAAGAGAAATCTTTTAGAGGTTTTGCTGAAGGGAGATCTAAATAATGTACGAGCAAACTCTATATAAAGTCTTAAAAGACTACGTAAAACCACACGCTATAGCTAAAATGAATAAAGCTAAAAAGTGGAGATACGGTTACAATGAGGATTATGATATTATTGTTATAAGTAAAACCGGAGAAATAGGTGAAATTTATGAAATACAAGATTTAAAAATAGCTTTACCAAAAGCTGATAATGTACATACATTTGAAGATGACAGGTGGAAGCACACTGAATACCCAAAGGAACTTAGTAAAATCAAGTCAGTATTTGATTGGGAAGAATACCCTTTGGACTTTAAAGAAAAATGGTATGATTACATTGATGAAGAATTTAATAGAAGAGAACAAGGCTTTTGGTTCTATAATAAAGGTTTGGCTACTTACATTACTGGTACTAACTATATGTACTTGCAGTGGAGCAAAATTGATGTTGGGCAACCAGACTTTAGGGAATCAAACAGATTATTCTATTTATTCTGGGAAGCTTGTAAAGCCGACCCGCGCTGCTATGGCATGTGCTACCTTAAAAATAGACGGTCAGGTTTTTCATTTATGGCAAGTGGGGAAACGGTTAACCAAGCAACAATATCTACGGACGCACGCTTTGGTATACTCTCGAAATCTGGACCCGATGCAAAGAAGATGTTTACTGACAAAGTTGTCCCAATATCAGTTAACTATCCCTTCTTCTTCAAACCGATCCAAGACGGTATGGATAGGCCAAAGACAGAACTGGCGTACAGAGTACCAGCATCAAAGTTCACAAGGAGAAAACTCGATTCCAACGAGAAGCTCAAGGAAATTACCGGTCTCGACACAACGATCGACTGGAAGAACACAGGCGACAACTCGTACGATGGGGAAAAATTAAAACTACTAGTACACGATGAAAGTGGAAAGTGGGAGAGACCTACAAATATATTAAACAACTGGCGAGTAACCAGAACTTGTTTAAGATTAGGTTCTAGAGTTATTGGTAAGTGTATGATGGGATCAACATCAAACGCTTTAGATAAAGGAGGAGGTAACTTTAAAAAACTTTACAATGATTCAGACGTTACGCAAAGAAACGCCAATGGACAGACACGCTCAGGACTCTATTCTTTGTTCATACCTATGGAATGGAACTACGAAGGATACATTGATTCTTATGGCTTTCCTGTATTCAACACACCAAAAAAAGGGGTTGAAGATCCACACGGAACAAAAATAACACAAGGCGTAATAGAGTATTGGGATAATGAAGTGGAAGGTTTAAAGTCTGATCAAGACAGTTTAAATGAATTTTACAGACAGTTTCCACGTACAACAAAGCACGCGTTTAGAGATGAATCAAAACAATCTCTATTTAACTTGACAAAGATATACGAGCAAATAGATTTTAATGAGGATTTAAAAAACTCCATTAACGTTACTCAAGGAAGCTTTCAATGGCAAAACGGAGAGAAAGATACGAAAGTTATATTTGTACCAAATAAAAGTGGTAGATTCAGAGTTTCTTGGATTCCACCTTTAAATCTCCAAAATCGTGTAATAATAAAAGGTGGTTTAAAATATCCAGGCAATGAACATTGTGGAGCTTTTGGATGTGATAGTTACGATATATCAGGTACAGTTGATAAAAGAGGTTCTAATGGATCTTTGCATGGTTTAACTAAGTTTAGCATGGAGGACGTGCCTCCAAATCATTTCTTTTTAGAATATATAGCTAGACCTCAAACCGCTGAGATATTTTTTGAAGATGTTTTAATGGCTTGTGTTTTTTACGGAATGCCAATACTAGCAGAGAATAATAAACCTAGATTATTATATCATTTTAAAAGAAGAGGTTATAGAAAGTTCTCTATAAACAGGCCAGATAGAAAGTATAATAAATTATCAGTAACAGAGAAAGAGTTAGGTGGAATACCAAACTCTAGTGAAGATATAAAGCAAGCACACGCTGCTGCTATTGAAACTTACATAGAAAGTTTTGTGGGATTAAAAGAAACAGGTTATGGTGATATGTTTTTCCAAAGAACACTGGAAGACTGGGCTAGATTTAACATAAACAACAGAACAAAGCATGATGCTTCTATTAGTTCTGGTTTAGCTATTATGGCTTGTAATAAACATAGATACACGCCGAGTGCGCCTTTAAAAACCAACGCGGTTAATTTAGGTATAAAAAGATACGACAATACAGGACTTACGTCTAAAATAAAAAGTTAAATGAATATATATACTAATACTAGAAGTGCTTTCCCTAGCCAAGTGGTCGGTGATTTAGAAAAAGCTAGCTTGAAATATGGCAAGCAAGTTGCTCAGGCTATAGAAGGAGAGTGGTTTAGTCAAGGTAGAACTACAGGGAATAGATATTTAACTAATTGGAATAATTTTAACCAATTAAGACTATACGCTAGAGGAGAGCAAAGTACACAAAAATATAAAGATGAGTTGTCTATAAATGGCGATTTGTCTTATTTAAACTTAGACTGGACTCCGGTACCCATTTTGTCTAAATTTGTTGACATTGTGGTTAATGGTATATCGCAAAAGTCTTACGATATAAAAGCTTACGCGCAAGACCCTTCTTCTGTAAAGAAAAGAACTGATTACGCTTCTAAGCTTCATGAAGACATGCTAGCTAAAGAGTATTTAGAAAATCTAAAGCAGACGCTAGGTATTGACGACTATCAATCACCAAGCCCAGGTGTTGTGCCAGAGACAAAGGAAGACTTAGAACTGCATATGCAACTTAGTTACAAGCAGTCAATTGAAATAGCTCAAGAAGAAGCTATATCAACTGTTTTAGCTAAAAACAAATACGATCTAACTAGACGTAGACTTAATATGGATTTAGCCGTTTTAGGTATTTCTGCAGTTAAGACTAGTTTTAATACATCTGAAGGAATAGTTGTTGATTATGTTGATCCAGCTTACATGGTTTACTCGTACACGGAAGATCCTAACTTTGAAGACATATATTATGTAGGCGAAGTAAAATCTGTTACAATACCAGAGCTTAAAAAAGAGTTTCCTAATACTTCACAAGAAGAGTTAGAATTAATTGAAAAAATGCCTGGTAATAAATCATATATACAAGGTTACGGTAACTACGATAATAATACAGTGCAATTATTGTACTTTGAATATAAAACATACCAAAACCAAACGTTTAAAATAAAACAAACAGATCAAGGTTTATTAAAAGCTATAGAAAAACCAGACTCTTTTAACCCACCAGAAAGTGACATGTTTGAAAGAGTTTCAAGATCTATAGAGGTTTTGTACAGTGGTGTAAAGGTTTTAGGGACTGAAACCATGCTTAAGTGGGAATTAGCAGAGAATATGTCAAGACCAATGGCTGATACTACTAAAGTGCGTATGAATTATTCTATATGTGCACCTAGAATCTATAAGGGACGCATTGAGTCTCTTGTTGGTAAATGTACTGGTTTTGCAGATATGATTCAAATAACGCATTTAAAACTTCAGCAGGTCATATCTAGAATGGTACCAGATGGTGTTTATTTAGACATGGACGGATTAGCGGAGGTTGATTTAGGTAATGGCACGAATTATAATCCAGCCGAGGCTTTAAACATGTATTTTCAAACAGGTAGTGTTGTTGGTAGGTCGTTAACACAAGACGGTGAAATGAACGCTGGTAAAATACCTGTTCAAGAGTTAAACAGCTCTGGAGGTAATGCTAAAATAGCATCTTTAATACAAACGTATCAATACTATTTACAAATGATACGCGATGTAACAGGGTTAAACGAAGCTAGAGATGGTAGTTTACCTGATAGAAATACACTGGTGGGCTTACAAAAATTGGCCGCTAACGCTTCGAACGTAGCCACTAGACACATAACTCAGTCTAGCTTATACTTAACGTTAAATACAGCTGAAAACATAGCGTTAAAAATAGCTGACGCATTAGAGTTTCCTTTAACTAGGAATTCTTTGAAAAACTCCATATCGACTTATAACATTAAAACTTTAGACGAAATAGTTGAATTAAATCTGCATGATTTTGGTATATTCTTAGAGTTAGATCCAGACGAAGAAGAGCAAGCTCAATTAGAGGCTAATATACAAGCTTCTATACAACAAGGCGGTATAGATCTTGAAGACGCTATTGATCTTAGACAGATCAAAAACCTTAAGCTTGCTAATCAAATGCTTAAAATTAAGCGTAAGCAAAAGCAGGAGCAAGATATGTTAGTGCAGCAATCTAACATACAAGCGCAAGCTGACGCTCAAGCTAGTACTGCAGAAAAAACAGCAATGGCGGAAGTTCAAAAACAAGAAGCTATTAGTGGTTCAAAAGTTCAATTTGAACAAGCTAAAAGTCAATTGGAAATACAGCGTATGCAGATAGCTTCTCAAATAGAAATGCAAAAAATGCAGCAACAATTCCAGTACGATATGCAGCTTAAACAAATAGATACGCAATCTATTAACCAAAAAGATGTGGTTAAAGAAGATAGAAAAGACAAGCGTATTAAAATGGAGGGCACGCAGCAAAGTAAAATGATAAGTCAAAGACAAAACGATGGACCTTCAATAAACTTTGAATCCACAGCAGATGTGGAGCCAACTGCTTTTTTATAAAGTAAACAATTATTTAATTATATTATATTATGTCAGTAGAAACAAAACAAGAAGGTGAATTTACCTTAAAAGGTAGAAATAAAAAAACACCAAAAAAGTTAGTCAAAAACGAAGAAATTACCAAAGTAGATCTAACAAAACCAGAAGCACAAGGCGAGGTTGTACCAGATGTAACTAAAGTGGTAATTCCAAAAGAAGAAAAAAATGCCGTTCAAGCACAAGAGACAAATGATAGCAATGCTGTTGTCGAAGAACCCAAAGACAGTAGCAACAGCGAAACAGTGGTTGAAGAAGTACGGACCACCGAAAAAACAGTAGAAGAATCTCCAATCCAAATCATTGAGGAGGTAATAGAGACTGAACAAGAGTTAAAAGAAGCTATAAGAGATGAAAAAGTTTTAGGTAAGCAATTACCAGAAAACATTGAAAAGCTGGTTAGCTTTATGGAAGAGACTGGTGGAACGATTGAAGACTATACAAGACTCAACGCGGATTACTCTAATGTAGATGATAAAACATTATTAAAAGAATATTACAAAAAAAATAAACCTTATCTAGATAATTCAGATGTAGAGTTATTATTAGAAGACTTTGATTACGACGAAGATCTAGACGAGGATAGAGATATACGTAAGAAAAAACTTGCGTTTAAAGAAGAAGTTGCAAAAGCCAAAGGCTTTTTAGAAGAAACCAAGGTTAAATATTACGATGAAATCAAGTTGAGATCAAATGTAAACCCTGAAGCTAAACAAGCAATAGACTTTTTCAATAGATATAATAAGCAGCAAGAAGTAGCTAAGCAACAACACCAAGCTTTTAAGGAAAATACCAAAAAGCTTTTTACTGATGATTTCGAAGGTTTCGATATTAATGTTGGTGAAAAGAAATTTAGGTATAAAATACAGAACGCTAATAAAGTTGCAGAGAACCAATCAAACATAACAAACCTTGTCGGGAAGTTCCTAGGCAGTAATGGTGACGTTGTTGACCCCATTGGTTATCACAAAGCTATTTATGCCGCTGAAAACGTAGATAAGATTGCCGCTCATTTCTATGAGCAAGGAAAAGCTGAAGCCGTTAAAGAAGTTGTAAATAAATCTAAAAACCTAAGTGATACTAAAGCTAGATCAACTCAGGGAGATGTATTTGTAAACGGATTTAAGGTTAGAGCTATTTCAGGTGCTGATTCTACAAAACTAAGAATAAAAAAATTTAAAAACTAAAATTAAAAAATTATGGCAACATCATTAACCCCACAATTTGGTTCAATCCAGCCGTCTCAAAAACAACAGACGTTGGATACCAATTATTTACAATTTAACGATCCAGCTGGAGCTGACTTTAGTTCTTTTGCTCAACAATATCTTCCTGAGATTTATGAGCAAGAAGTAGAGCGTTACGGAAACCGTACACTTTCTGGATTCTTACGAATGGTAGGCGCTGAAATGCCTATGACATCTGATCAAGTTATTTGGTCTGAACAAAATAGATTACACGTAGCTTATGACAGTGCTACTTTTGCAGTAGCAGCTGGACCACCAGCTGTTTCTACTATCACAGTTCTTGCAGCTGACACTAACGTTATTTCTGTTGGTGACACTGTAGTTGTTTTAGATGATAACGGAGCTGAAGCTAAATGTTACGTTAGCGCTAGTACAACTGGTCTTGGTGGTAACATCGTAGTAGAGCCTTATACTTCTACTGATTTAACTGCTGCTGGATTAGTAGGAACCGTTAAAGTATTCGTTTATGGTTCTGAATATGACAAAGGATCACAAACTCCTAACTACAACAGCATTCAGCCAGCTTTTACTTCTTACTCTAACACTCCAATTATCATTAGAAGCCAGTACCAAGTAAATGGTTCTGACATGGCTCAGATCGGTTGGGTTGAGATTGCTACTGAAGACGGATCTTCTGGATACTTATGGTATTTAAAAGCTGAATCTGAAACTCGTTTACGTTTTGAGGATTACTTAGAAATGTCTGTAGTTGAAGGTGAAATTGCTGCTGCAGGTTCTGCCGCTTTAACAGCTAGCTCGAAAAAAGGTACTCAAGGTCTTTTTGCAGCTATCAAAGATAGAGGTAATGAGATGGTAGGATTTGCTCCGACAGCAGGTACTGTAGATGATTTTGACGATATCTTAAGAAACTTAGACACTCAAGGAGCTATTGAAGAAAACATGTTATTCTTAAACAGAGATATGACTTTAGCCTTTGACGATATGCTTGCTGGTCTTTCTTCTGGAGCTGATGGTGGTACTGCTTATGGATTGTTTGAAAACTCTGAGGACATGGCTTTAAATCTTGGATTTAGCGGTTTCCGTAGAGGATCTTACGACTTTTATAAGACTGACTGGAAATACTTAAACGATGCTTCAACACGTGGTGGGTTCACAAACACTGCTGCTATTGAAGGTGTTTTAATTCCAGCTGGAACTTCAACAGTATACGATCAAGTATTAGGTACAAACATCAGACGTCCATTCTTACACGTACGATACAGAGCTTCTCAAGCTGATGATCGTCGTATGAAGTCTTGGTTGACTGGTTCAGCAGGAGGTGCTTTCACATCTGACTTAGATGCGATGCAAGTTAACTTCTTATCTGAAAGATGTTTAGTTACTCAAGCTGCTAACAATTTTGTTATTTTTACTGCAGTGTAAAGTAAATTAATGTAATTCTTACCCTCGTTGAAATGACGGGGGTAATTATTACTTTTATATGACATTAGCCCCTTACTAGTTATATACTATGGCTATTGTCACAATTTTAAACTATTTAATTATATTATATTATGGCTAAAAAAGCTACAGCAGAAACAATTGAGGTTGCACCTCAAAAGGAAATTGTAACACAAGTTACTACTTCGGTAAAACCCACAAAACCAACGTGGGAAATTAAAGATAGAGTTTACTATTTGAATAAAAACAAAAAACCACTATCATATACAATACCAACCAGGCATTCTAGAAAAACACCGTTACTATACTTTGACAAAAAAACAGGTGAACAAAAAGAAATTAGATATGCTACAAATCAAAACTCTGTATTTGTTGATGAACAAAAAGGTGAGGTTACAATGGGGCACATTGTCTTTAGAGACGGTGATTTAAGAGTTCCAAAAGAAAAGCAAAATCTTCAAAAATTATTATCTTTATACCACCCTTTAAAAGGCAAGGTATATGAAGAGTTTAGCGCTGTAGAAGTAGCTATTGAACAATTAGATGTTTTAGATTTACAACTTGACGCTATGAATCTAGCGAAACAAATTGACATTGATCAAGCTGAAGCTATTCTAAGAGTTGAGTTAGGATCTAAAGTTGATTTAATAAGTTCAAAAGAACTTAAAAGAGATACATTACTATTTGCTAGAAACAATCCAAAGTTGTTTATTCAATTGGTTCATGATGAAAATGTTCAACTAAGAAATGTTGCTATTAAAGCAGCTGAAAGTGGGATAATTAATTTATCTCAAGATCAAAGAACATTTACATGGGCATCAAACGGTAGAAAGTTAATGAACGTACCATTTGATGAAAACCCTTATTCTGCATTTGCGGCTTTCTTAAAAACAGACGAAGGTGTAGAAATCTATAAGTCTATAGATAAAAAACTATAAAAACAGGTAATACTAATATAGGGCTCGTTAACTCGGGCCTTTTATTATAACAAAACATAATATGGCAGTAAACGTAAATACGGTATATCAAACCGTTCTTTTAATTTTAAATAAAGAACAGAGAGGTTATATAACTCCTCAAGAGTTTAATAATATTGCTAATCAAGTACAGCTAGAGATATTTAACTCGTATTTTCCAGACGGAGACCAGGCCAATAGAAAAAACCAGAATAATACACAGAATGATACTGAGTTTTATAATTCTTTTAACACTCAAGACTCTAGGTTAGATCCATTTAAGCTTACTACATCAGAGTTTGTTTATGATGCTGGTAGAAATTCTTGGACATACCCATCAGATTCACTACCTATATCTAAATTAGGTTCAGTGTATTGTAATTACAATAACGCAAGCTACAAAGAAGCTGATAGACTTTCTCATAAACAATACAGATTAACCTCCGCGTCAAAATTAACAAGTCCCACTAAAAATCATCCAATATACAATGTTTCTTATACAGAAACTAATTTTGAGCAAACAATAAATCTTAGTAGTTATCCTGGAGGTAATTTATTGAATTTTCCAGCAAACTCAAATATATCAACAAATAGTGGCGTGTATAATAAAACGCAAGGTATAAGCTATGGAACAGTTAGCTCTATATTGTCTGTAACGCCGGTTACACAAGTTCAAGTAACAGAAAACTTAACTATACTACCAACTCCACCTGGTTTAGCGGATGAAATATTAATAACAAATCCTAATGACGTTAGCTTGTATCCTAGCTTATTTATAGATCCAAAACCAAATTCAATAGAAGTTTCTACGGTAAAATCACCTACAATGGTAACATGGAGCTATCAAGTTCAAAGCAATGGATCTTATTTGTACAACGCTAGTAACTCTGTAGATTTTCAACTTGTTCAAGATGAGAAATCAAGAGTTATATTGGAAATACTTAAATACTGTGGTGTATTAATTAGAGAACCTGAAATAGCGCAGCAAGCAGCCCAAGCTGAAGCAGCTATAGAAGTTAATGAAAAATCTTAATAAACTATGTCATTGATAACAGAAACTAACCAGCAATATTACCAAGGCGCTCAACCTTTTTTAACAACTACTACAGGAATTGGGCAGAGCTTTATAACTACATTTAATACAAATCTAGTTCTTGGCTCTTACGATCCAACAGACGTTGATTATGCTTTAAATAACTTTAAACTATATTTTAGCGCAACAGGTTTGCCAGGTGACTGGGTGGAATATACTTCAGCTTATACCGTAGCTAATAACACTATAACAGTAACTGGATCTTTAAATCAAAATGAGTATTTAGTTGTTCAGTTAAAAACATTAAGCGGTGGTAACTACGGAAGTCAAGATGCTTTTGGTGATACTGTAGAAGAAAACTACGGCGGCTATGAGTATATATCACTTAACGATGCTATAGACAATTTTATGATTGGTTACGTCGGTGATGGTAAAATAATACAAAAAGTTAAAAAATCTGATGTTTTGTTTTTTGCTAAAAGATCTTTACAAGAATTTAGCTATGATACTTTAAGAAGTGTGCATTCACAAGAGTTAACAGTTCCAGCGTCGCTTAGTGTTCCACTACCGCAAGATTATGTTAACCACGTTAAAATATCTAGGATAGATGAGTTAGGTGTAAAAAGACCTATATATCCTGTAAACAATTTAACAACAAATCCATACAGTCTTCCAGTTCAAGATGTTTCAGGAGTACCAGTTCAAGATAACTTTGGAGAAAATATACAAGGAACATCGATAACAGAGAGTAGATTTAATAACGCTAACCTAGGTTTATTAAATTTAAACTTTTTAAACAATTCAGATGATTTCGCTTATTGGTGGAATTTATATGGTTACGAAGGTTCTTATACCGGTGGTATTTATGGTTTAGATCCTCAATATGCAAATCCAAATGGGTGGTACAGCGTAAACAGAAGAGAAGGTAAAATGTCTTTTTCAAACCAACTAGTAAATAGTATAGTTGTGATAGAGTATATATCTGACGGTTTATCAACTGACTTGGACACTAAGGTTCCTAAGTTGGCAGAAGATGCTCTATATGCATCTATATTGTATAATATAGTATCTGTTAGATCAAATCAAAACCCAAATGATGTAATGAGGTTGAAGAGAGATAAAAGCGCTAAACTTAGAAATGCTAAGATTAGATTATCAAATATAAAACTAGATGAAATAACTCAAGTAATGAGAGGTAAGTCTAAGTGGATAAAACACTAAAATAAAATGCCAGAAATTAATAATAATTTTCTCAGATCTAAAATGAACAAAGATCTTGACGATAGACTAGTTCCTAATGGTGAATATAGAAATGCTTTAGGTGTAAGCATTAGTCAATCAGAAGGACCTAACGTAGGTGCTTTAGAAGTAGTCCTTGGCAACAAAGACGTTTTTAGCTTAGCTGATGACATGCGGTTTATAGGTAGATTTGACGATGAAATAAATAATACAATTTATTTTCTAGCCACTGATTATTCTGGTACCTCAGAAGCGCCTCCGTCTTCAACTCATCAAATCATAAAATGGGTTCAAGGCTCTCCAATTCCTGAAATTCTAGTAGATGGTTATTTTTTAAATCTTAGTCAAGAAAATATAATAACTGGCATAAGTTTACTAGAAACACAGTTGTTTTTTACAGACAATAGGAATCAACCTAGAGTTATAGACGTGACAAAGCCTCTTGGTTATTACACTAAAGAAGAGCATGTGTCTGTAGCTAAGTTTTCTCCATATGAATCTATAAGTGTTTTGCAATCAAGAACGGAAACCGTTGTTAGTTCCCCTGCTGTAAATTCTATTGAATTAAGCAGTGTTGGTGGTGCTTCAGATGATGATAGAGTAAAAGTAGGAGATATAATATATAATGTTACGCAAGGAGCAGAATACGGGCACATTCAAGATGTTGATTACGCGACTAACATAATAGAGAGTGACAAAGACTTGACTGACCCAGACGAACAAGCGCCTGGCTACACATTAGCTAAACCACCAGTTGCTTCAGACGTTATAAGAATATCTAGATCTACAATGTCTGACGAATCTGAAACTCCTAATTGGCCAGGTGATCCTGATTTTCTTGAAGATAAATTCGCTAGATTTAGTTATAGGTTTAAGTATGACAACAACGAATACTCCCTTGTAGCGCCTTGGACTCAACCTATATTTATACCAAAACAATTTGGGTTTTTTTATGAAAAAACAGACAACGAAGAAAATGCTTTTAGAAGCACAGTGTTAAACTGGTTTGACAATAGAGTTAATCAAGTTGGTTTATATATACCATTTCCTTCTAACGAACCTGTTATAGATTATAAAATAAAAGAAATAGAGGTTTTATACAAAAAGTCTGACTCTGTTCAACAGCAAGTGTTAGAAAAAGTACCTATTAGTAAAGTTGCTTTTGATGCGTATAAACCAGAAAAGAATTATTTCAAATACACATACCAGTCTAGAAAACCATATAGAACTTTACCGGAAAATGTTACTACTAGAGTTTCTGACAAAGTGCCAGTAAGAGCTTTATCTCAAGAAATAATAAGTAATAGAGTAGTTTATGGAAATTTTGATGACAGATGGGATCCACCTGCTATAGATTACACAACACAGTCTGGTCCTAGAAGCTCTGAGTTTAGTGATGACGTTGCAGAGTACCCTAACCACACGCTTAAGCAAAATAGAAATTACACTATTGGAGTCGTTCTTTATGATAAATACGGAAGAGCTTCAAGTGTTATAACATCAAACATACCTGATGTTCCTGGTGATAAAATATCTACACTCTACCACAAGTACAAAGAAGAAGGTGATGTTGGTTATGGTGGTTTTACTGGCGTTTACAAAGTTTATGACTGGCTAGGTGATTCGCTTAGAATTAACTTCCAAAACCCAATACCAGAGTTTCCTGTAAATAATTATCCAGGTGTTTACGCAGAAGGTACTATTTTCACATTAGACTCGCCTAATACAACTACAATAACTACAACTGCCCCGTTCACTTATACTATAGCTGGAGGTGATTTTACAACACAGATGCCAGTTAATAATTATTTAAGAGGCTACAATGTAGATTACACTAAAATTACAAGTTCCACATTCACTGGTGGTAACACTATTGTTGTAACGGAAAAACAAATAGCTAATATATATGGATATACAGGTGGTTATCCTGGCCTAGGAACAGAAGAACCTAAGAGAGCATTTAAAATAAACCCTAACGGCTGGTATAGCTTTAGAGTAGTGGTGCAGCAACAAGAACAAGATTATTATAATGTTTACTTACCTGGGCTTACAAATGGTTTTCCTTGGGACGGTGAAAAAATAGTTAATCCCTCTCTTGGCTCAAGCATTCCTTTAAATGAGCTTTTTCCACAAAATGTTAACAGAATATTAACAACTTCTTTAATATCTGATAACATAAATAAAATACCAAGAGATTTATCAGAGGTTGGGCCAGATCAAGAACAGTACAGATCCAGCAGTACAAAACTATTTTTAAGAGTTAAAAACACTGATAGATTATTTGATATCACAAGAACAGCTACTGGTACTGGTTATACAGATGCTATTGATTTACCTACTTTCACCCTCACTGGTGTTGGCGTTGGATTAAGAGTTAGTATAACGACGATTGCTGGTGCTGTTGACACTGTAGGAATATATGAAATTGGATACGGCTATAAAGATGGTGATGAAGTAGAAATAATTGGAACTGGAGCAGCTGCAGGGGCAAGGGCGGTGTTAACATCTGAAGATAAAAGAAATCAACTATATTTTCCAAATAGAACAGATCATTATGTAGCTCAAATAGGTAAACTACAAGAAATGCTAGACGCTAACGGCATTAATGATGTTACTAGTCTTCTTTATGATTACATTCCTTTTGATGGTTATTATTCTTCTGAAAGTAATCCATTTGTAGCTATAATAGAATTAAATAATACAGAGCCCGCTGGAGTAACTTGGCAACAGTGGTTTTCGAATAGACCTACACTACCTAGACTATCTATTTACGAAACAGAACCTTTTGAATCAGTTCTTGATATATACTGGGAAACTAGTACAAATGGTTTAATATCTGATCTTAATGATTTAATATTAACTACTTTTGACGGCGTTTTTGGTTTAACTGAATTTTCTACTAATTTTATAGAAAGCATAGACTACGCTAGTGCTCCACAAGCTGTAACAGATGTGTTTTATGCAATAGATTCAACTGGTGGTAATGCTTCAGGTTTTGTTATAGATATAATCGAAGTTACAGACGGCGATGGAACTATAATTCAGACGCAGTCAACACCAGCGGCTGATAAAACATTTACTATTCAACAAACTACTTTTCCAAGTGGAGATGAACTTGAAATATATTGTCAAAAGAATTTTACCTTTACGGACACGAGTCACGTTGTTGATCAATATACAGTAAAAATGCAGTTCACACTCGCTGGGGAAACAACTATTCAACAAAGAATCATACGGCTGCAAAATGATTTTCCATTTTTTCAATTAACAGGCACAACGATCGCCACAGATTTATACGAAGTATTAGACACTGATAAAGATGTATCGCCTGTTGTTGCTTTATATAACGGGTCAGAACCCGATTCAGATCCAATTGCTGAAAATAAAATAGTTCAGCTTAATTTTGAAATAGTAGATGAACGAAGAGTTTTCCCTGGACAGTCAATTGACACAAATATATTCACTGTAGATCCTATAACTTTTGATTCAGCAACTCAAAATGGTCAATCGTACTTAAGAGTTAACGAAACATTAACAACTCCAGGTGAGCAATACTCGATGACATTAAGAGCTACTGACGCATCACAAGGAGTTGGATTTTTGTTATACGAAAGAACAATACAAGTCAATATAGGAGATGGCCCCAAGTTTTTTGGTGGTCCTGGCGCAGTAATAAAATCTGCAGCAGAATCGGCTGGTAATTGGACTTGTGGAGGTTCGCAATCACCTGTTAGAAATTTTAATGTATTTGATGGATTTTTAAGAGATGGAAATCCTGGGTGTACAGTTGGTTGTTGGGATAACGCTAACAATCCAATACCTGGTTATTATAGTAACCCTTTCCCACCGCAGCAATACCAAATACCCGAAGCAGAGTCTAAAATATCTGGCCAATACCAAGTTCAAAACATAAATACACAACAAACGGATTTACAAGCAGAAGTAATATCTAGCATAGTAAATCCTGGAACTGGTTATGTAGAGGGAACACAACTTAATGTTAATGGTGGATCTGGTTTAAATATGACAGTAAATATAACATCGGTGGATGGTAGTGGCGGTATTACTGGTGTTGAAATAGCAAATTCTGGAACTTTAGCTCCACCATTTGGTACTGGACCAACCGGATATGTAAATGGTGATATAGTAACTGTTATTCAAGTTGGTTCTGGAAATAACGCAGAGTTAGAATTAGATGGAGGTATTACTTCTAATGCTTTTGTTGTGTCATATGAAGTTATTACTCCATTTGTACTTAATAATGGTAATGATTTTCAATTCAGCCCGGTCGGTACAGCTCTAAAAGAAGACTTTGAAATAATACACAAATATAGAGCAAATTCAAATTTATGTGATGGTAGTGATCCTCTAGTGAGCTTTAGCCCAGACTTCAATTGGGCAACTGCAACTGGTGGTGATAGAAAAAAGGGTTACCTTACATTCAGCTACACAAATACCGCAAATAACTCTGCATCAATAGAGCATGTTATAACAAATATATTTAAGGAATCTCAAAAAAACGCTTCAACTCTAGATAATATTGCAGGTGGACCTCAAGGGTTTTGTGGAACAGTAGATAAAGATCATCCAAGAATTCAAGGTACTATATATTTTAAAATAAAATTAAAAGCGTATGATCCAACAGGTAAAGTTTTTGGTTCTACAACAAACCCTGGTTCTTTAACGGGTTGGGATTACTATGACGATAACAAGGTATTAGCTGAAGACACTTTAGGTATGGTGTTTAGTGACATGCAAGGTTCTTGGAATTTTAGCACCTACGGGTGCCAATTGGGTATTAACGATCCGAGGTTTTCAAAAATTGTGGATTGTGGTTCCCAAAATTCTTGTGTGTAATTTTAAGGTATAATAAGTAACTATAAAAAATATGGCAGCAAGTATAGAAATAACATATTACAACTCTTACTATGGTAAGAAGGTTATAAACGGAGCGCCTGATTATGCCGCGGTTA
>Ga0209716_1000711_pt1 | contig 29259 bp, 41 predicted proteins | sample COGITO_mtgs_1205_FD_184811 | JGI IMG/M metagenome (GOLD analysis project Ga0209716, IMG submission 184811) | Pelagic marine microbial communities from North Sea - COGITO_mtgs_120531 (SPAdes) (version 2) | ecosystem: Environmental > Aquatic > Marine > Epipelagic ...
GATGCGCGGCAAGATATGCTAATTGAATACACAGCGGGTCTTGTCGATAAACAAATAACTAAAAGTGAAGAACTCTTAGATGACATACATAACCTCAAGTTAAGGCTTGCCACTCTAGAAAAAGGTTTAAATCCAGAATGAGAAGGCAAGATGTCTGCCACATATTGGACTGACAAAATTAAATGGTAGTATGATTAAGGGCGCTGAGTTCATCTTCTAAAAAAGAATGAAGCGCCTCTAGTTTTGGTTTCGTAAGTTGTACAATGTTTCTCATAATTAACAACTCGTCACCGCTAAAGACCTTATTTAAATCACCTTCAGGGATGCCGGACATTTCTGTCACGACAACCCCTTCACAGTTAATAAGAATTTTAAACCCTAAGACATTGGCTTCCTTGCCTTTCTTAAACAATTTCACAAGCACCGCCCACACACGCCAACTCTTGTGAGCCTGTTGTGTTATCTTCTTGTTCAAAGTTTTCAAGGTCATTCCAGTTAATGTCTTTTGGCATAGCTTTCACTAACTCCTTATATTGATTTGCGTCTATCTCTTCATAGGGGGCTTGCTGATATACGTGGTCGCTGTACGGCAACAAGCTAATACCGCTACACAAATCAAAGTTTTCCCATATCCATTGAGATACCTGCAAGAACTCATCGTCTGTGTAGTAAACGGTTATGCTTGGTTTATGTTCGCACCAATGATTCTGATACGCTTTCCACAACGCTAACTGTTCCATCGCCCCTACTTGTTTAACTGTTGTACTAGTCTTAGGAGACTTCACAGGGAAACTAAACACAAGAGATGCAGGACTCATTACATCTTGTTCGACAGGGAATCCCGCTGTTGACATGTATTGCGCGAGGGGGTCTTTCGCATCTGAGCGTACTCGTCTAATGTAATGCTTAGAAAAACGAGGATGAATGCCACTGGCACTATCAACAAGCTGAGACACCGTGCCACTAGGCTTAACGCAAGTAATAGCCGCTGATTGATTAATTCCCAACTTCTTTGCCCAAGCTTTATTAGTTTTAACCGCAACACCCTTCATCTCCTCTAGCCATTCAGAAAGCTTGTCAGTAGACGAGCCTAGCACCTTATGATCCATAATCCCTGTAAGACTCACACCCAACAAAGCCTCTTCTTCTGTATTGCGTTGCCACACTTTACGCAAGTATCGGAAGTCTGTAAGCGTAGCCTGTAATGTTCCGATCATCGCGGCTACTTCTATTTTAGATTTCAAAGTCTCTAAAGTATCTTCAGACCTGACAACCACTTCCGATAAATTGCAGAACTGATTACTGCGTAATATGATTTCACTGCAAGGATTAGTACCAAAGTCCTGCTCAGCATCCCTACGTCCGTTCTTGCTTGCAACTTTCTGTGCCGCTATGCGACTGAAGATTCCGCGCTCACCCGCCTTAGACTCATACATGTTCTGCATCTCAGACAGGAAAGACTCAAAGTCAGGCTTCTCTGTGTACGCTACGCTGTTGTTAGCAAGTCTACGGTGTCCCTCGTTTCTCCACCAATCTCCTGACTTAGCTTTAGCCATACGTGGATCGGATAGATTAGATAAACTTATTAGTGCTGAACGCCTTACACCACCAACAACAACGATGTCTGCTATCTTACAGACAACATCATGACACTCAATAGAGGTTAACTTACGGCCTGCGGCCTTTGAGAAAACACCAACACAAAAATTAAATAAATCTACTAGGGGTTCTGGGCCAGATGCGCGTCCACCAAAGGTTTTAAGTCTTGCGCCTGCGGGACGGACGTTGTGCATATCCCACTTAGGAATCTTCCCTGCGTACAGCATAGCAATCAACTCGCGGAACGCAGAAGCCCAACCGATCTTGCTGTCACTAACGACAATAACGCTGTCAGTAGCATGAAATGTTTCTGCAATCTCAGGTAGTTTGTTTATGAAGTTACGCTCAACGCTAAACCCTACACCTGTGCCACACATAAGAACATACATCAACTCATCAAAGGATCGCGGTGAATCTATGTGCAGATAACTACAGTTAAACCCTGCAACATTATCTTTGTCGAGTGCTTCCCCTGCTGTCATCATGCATCTCATGCTAGGCATAACCTCTAGATTGTATATTGCATCGTATAATTTCTGTCCTTCAGATACTGTAATCTGTTCACGATCTCTCCAGAACTGTACGTAGCGGTACACTGTTTCTGCCCATGTCTCTCTTCGATTATGTTCAGGTATCCAACGTGCGTAGCGTGACTTGTGTATAAATTCTTGGTACTGATCCATTAAGTGTTCTCCTTGGTGACGATTGTTGTTAGTTTATTTAAGTACCACGTAGCCTTATTTAAGTCCTCTACTTGCTTGCCTTTATAGTCGTAGCGCCAAAGGTATTTCATACAGTTACCCTTGAGATACCCTTTGAAAGCTACGCTAGACATAGACTCTTCAATGGCTTCAATGCATTCAATGTTGCCAGTGTTGTAGTGCTTTGGATTGTTGACAACATCTTCACTTAGTGTATGTGCTTCTTGCATAGCCATATCAACGTAAGGCTTGTAAGGCTCAAGTGCAGGATGTTCTTTAGCTACTCTATCCCAATCTGCGGGTGTTGCATCATTTAATCTTTTCATGTGCTATCTCTTCGTATAAGTTAATTGTAGGTTCTTTGCGCCTAGTATCTTTTAATTTAGAAGAAGAACTAATCTTCTTGAACTTCTTCTTTCTTAAAAACCTATCGCGCCTCTCGTCTTTTCTATTGAAGTCAGTCAAAACTCTCCCTCTTCTTGGGGTTAATCCAACTATCAGGGATGGTGTCTTCGCTAAACCACCTGAAGTTGTTAGCACTTGCCCACTCACCGTGGCTTCTTTTAGTGCCGTCTTTTCTACGTTTGGCTTGCGGCATTGGCGCACTTGGATTCGCAAACAGAAACACTAACTCTGTATCTTCGGGCAGTGTCTTACTAATCCAGATGTACTTGCTAAACTCTGCGTAGTCCCAGAACCTACCCTTAGCTTCAAGCAGAATCTTCTTGCCCTCAACCTCGCGGATAAAGTCTGGATGATAGTTATGCTCAACGGTGTAAGGAACTTTGTCGGTGTGGAAACTCCAACCATCAAGGATACCTGAATGTAGTTCATACTCCCAGTTAGAGTCATAACCTTTAACAAGATTCTTTTCTACAGGTCGCTTGACTCGTTGTTTGCGGTAGCCCTTCTTAATCTTATTCAATGGAGGACAGCCTCCCTGCGCTCTAACTCCGCATCTATCAAGAGCCGCAAGTCTTCTAGAAACTCGTTGTCTATATCTGTAATAGACTTATCACTGTTGAATAAAAAACTTCCTGTAGCTATGATCATCTGTTCAATGTTCATTTTACTTCTCCTAGTGTGATAGTTTCTATTACGCGATGAGGGTTTGATTTAATAATCTTAGTTATCTTGTTGCAGACCCACTTAGGATGATAGGCGTTAAGATGCATAGTTCTTTGCGCCATGTAGTGAGTCTGCTCAGGCATAAAGTTTTTATAGTTATCAACAGTAACGCCCTGTCCTTCTTCTTCGCTGAGTAATGAGCGTAACCAATCAACTATAATAACGCCTGAGTGCTTCCTAATCCGCTTAGCTTTCTTGCCATTCATACTAGTAGTTCCTCTACTTTAGGTTCGACTACAACTTCTGTCAAGTATGCGAGTCCGTTTGAGTATTTAAAGGTACGTAAACCCTGTCCATCGTTAGCATCTTTGTAGCATTCGTGCTTGTACTTACACCAACTACAACCCTTTGGAAGTTTCATGTTGCCTTTCTTGCCATCAGGTATGGGAGTGTAACATAATTCTGGGGGTACGTCAAGCTCTAATGCAGGTAATAGCTGACTAATAGAGGTTTTAATATTGGGCTTATCAAGATCGTCAGGCACGTACATACACAACTCACCGCTCTCTTTGTTCAACACCAAGAACCCGCCATTGTCAGTACCCTCTGCCGCCTCGTATCCCGCAAGCTGACCAAGGTATCCGAAGGGATCGTCTTGTGATAAGCGTCCGTCCTTGAACTTGTTAAACGCAAAGCGAGATGCGGTCTTAACATCCACCACTTCGCCATTTATCTTACAGTCCATGTGGCCCACGATGCCTTTAACTTCAACTTCTTTTTGCTCGTCTGTTACTTTGTGGCCGGACATACGCACAAGCATCAACACAATCTCTTCAAGCAAGTGGCCGTACAGGAACTTGATTTGCGTTGGCCCATCAATACCACCACGCCCCGCAGGGTCACGCTTCTCATACCACAACTGACGCGATGGCTTTCCTACATTAGACATACGAACCGTGAAGTCCTTGTTACGATCAGAAGGAACTGCCCAAGACATCAGAGCTTCTTTAATTCCAACAAGAGTGTTGTCAATATCTTCTTCTGTTAGCGGCAAAGGCTTACCGTCTGATAGTCCTTCAAGGTGTTTGTAAATGTCAGGTACTATAGTATTAAGATTCATGCTGAACGTCCTTTATATTTTTAATTATATTCTTTATAGTTTTAAGGTCTGTTTTAAACCACTCTTTGGCGTGTTCAATTTTGTTTTCTTTTAGCGCGGAGTGAACGAGTCTCTCAGCTTCTCGCCTGTCTTCAAAGTATTTAGAATAAGAAACCTTATAATCTCTAAAGGGCGAGGAGGTTTGATACCCTGAACATCTATCAGCCGCATCTACAGCCATCCCAACCTTGTACCAACCTTTCCACGCAGGGTTTGAGATAATATACACGTAGCCTCCTAAGATAGTGTTGTACTCTGCTCTGTGTCTACGCCCAAGCAACTTAGCTAAGAGCCTTGGACTTGGCTGTACTCCTTCTCTGTACTTTTTCTTAATTGTATTCTCTGTCCTGCGTATGTCGTAACAGTCTATACACTTATAGTGTTTCTTACCTACAAAAGAAGACCACCAGTTAACAGGCGTTTCGAGCACTACCCCACATTCTATACAATTTTTAGAAGTATTCATTATAGTATCCCTCATTGTCTATTATTTCGTAATCGTTATCGTCTTCTAAAGTTCCAAGCTTTAGAGGGACAACATCTTTATCTCCAGTGTGTACTATCTTATGTCCTGTTATTACATACATACATTCTATTAAAACATCTTTTTTGTAATTTAAAACTTTTACTGCCACCAAAGGTTTCGTCCCAGTGGGCATCCTAAATATCCCACCTATAGGGACATTGTATCTCAAGTTCACAAACTCTCGAAGCTTTACCGCAGTAGTCTCAGTGTGTTTCACTCCAGTTCTCCCCGACTTTATAGTCTCCGTCCAGTGGACAATTTAAATTAAACATACACCCTGCTTCTTTAATGGCGTTAACACCTAGCTTACCTACCTCTACTGCATCATCAAGGTGACACTCTATCTGCCATTCATCGTGTACGTTAGCTACAAACTTAGCATCGTATCCGTGGTTCTTTATCTTTTCGTCTAGTATTATCAACGCTTTTTTCATTACTATTGCGCCTGCTCCCTGCAACAAAGTATTCAAGGCCGCGTGTTCTGAGCGCACCGTAAGCTTACGTCCGTCTAGTGCTTTAACGAATCCGCTTGAAGCTTCTCTTTGTACTCTGTCTGTAAGCTTTTTAAATGATGGGAGATTATCAAAGAAGCGTTGTCTAAGTCCTTTCCCAACCGCTCTACCTCGTCCAACCACAGACCCAAGCTTTGCATCTCCGGCTCCGTATAGGAGGGCATAGATAAAAGTTTTCGCCTGACTTCTTGATTCAAGTTCAGCAAGGCGCTGATTAGCGGTGTGTATATCTCCGTTAAGTATTTCATTAGTATAGCCCTCATCGTTTAAGTAATGTGCAAGCATCCTAAGTTCTAAGCCTGAAGCATCAATCCCTACCAGACGATAGTCCTCTGGAACAGTCCAACAAGATCGGCAATCTTCGCCGAACGGTGACGAACTACTAGGAATCTGAGCCATGTTAGGATGTGAATGTGTCATACGCGATGTCACTGCACCATTAGGATTGACGTACCCATGCACCCTGCCAGTGTCTTCGTTGAGTTCCTTGATCCAACTCTTAGTTTGAGCCAAGCGTTTCTGCAACATAAGATACTTAGCAATCAATGCGGCCTGCGGTATGTTCCTAACCTTATTTAAAGTTGACTCATCTACAATGGGTTGACCTGTAGGTGTATGCTTCTGAGGCTTCCAACCAAAACGAATTAGGTACTCGCCAATCTGCTTGCGTGACCCTAAGTTAAAAGGCGTTTCAGTTTTACGTGCGATAGGCTTACAATCTATATCTAATGAAAGCTTCTCGTACTCCTCGTCTGTCAGTCTTGTACCCTTACCGTGCTGATCGGTTGCTGTCTTAGCTACTGCACCTGTCGCTGTGAACTTAGGTGTCAGTATCTGAGTAGTGACTACAGGCCGAAACTCTTCGTGAACCTCCTGCTCTAGATCGTGTAGCTTGGTTTCAAACATAGCCACTAAACCCATAACTTTCTCAAGGTCTAAGACAAAGCCATTGGTGCGTTGCTGATCAATGATCTTAGCTACTGCGTGTTCTATCTGCACTGATTGTGGCGTGAACCCACGGCTCTCAAGCTTCAAAGCCTCGTACACTTTAGTATTAAGCAACACATCGTTCTTGCAGTACTCTAACATCTCTGGAGTATACTGCTCCCATGCATCTTCCTGATCACCAAAGTCTCCTTTCTTAAAACCTAGACGATAGCCCCAACCTTCAAGTCCGTGGTTGCCTTCGCGTGTTGGCTTGAAGAGTCGTGATAGCACTAAGGTATCTACAATCTTCTTGTCAAACAAATCAATTCCGGCAACCTTTTTAATTGCAGGGATGTCATAGCCTATCAGGTTGTGGCCGATCAGTTTAGTTGCAGACGATAACATATCGTAACCTTCTTGCAATTGTGTGTTGTCGAACGTAAACACATCCTTTGTATCAACGTCTTGTGCCACAATACAGTGTATCTTCGTGGGGTCTAAGCCGTCTGCTTCTATATCAAATACTAAGTTACTCATATATTTCACCTGATCTGTTAGCGTAGTAATCTTTTAGATTCTGTTCTTTCTTTTTATCTTTCCACACATTACTTGGACTTCGAGAATCTTCAAGCATTTCCTCATAGTATTGTTGAAGAACATCGTGCTGTATTGCGAAACACATTCCTTTTTTTGTGTAGTGCGCCCAATCAAGAATGCCCACAGGTCTAAAGCTTGTTTTAGTTTTAGCTATTACAAAACCGTTAAAGATTCTACCTTTAGGAGTATGAGTTGACTCATATATTAAGTCGGGAGCTATTTTACGTAGTTGTCTAAGCACACTATCAAATGCGTAAGTGCCAGTAGGGAACTTTTTCATATTATATCTCCGTCAAACTGAGCCGCGTCATAATCATCTAACTCTCGTAGCCGCCCTGTCGCGCCATCATACAACAGGTTAGTAGCAACGCCAACATCTCCAGTGTACCTAGACTTCAGCACCCTAACCTTGGTGGTCGATGCCTCTATCTCATCGTCTGATTGTTGGTTGCGTTCAAGGCTGATAACACAATCACTTAGCTGAGCAATACTCTGGCTACCTCTAAGGTGATTAAGCCCTGTCTCTATGCCGTTCTCGTGGCCCCTGTTGCCGTCTACTCTACGCAAATGTGACACTAGTATCATACCACAGCCTGTCTCCTCTACCATAGTCCTGAGTCGATGCATGATCTGGTCGATAGCTTTACGCTCGTCATTCTCAAGTGTAGACAATACAAGCATGTGGAGGTGGTCAACTACAATCCATTTACAATCTAGACCTATGATCATATAGCGTAGCTTACTAAAGATGTCTTCAAGGTTATTGACTCCGTGGTGTGCGTGAATCCAAACGCGCCCCTCGTTCTCGCCCATAAACACTTTCTTAAAGCACTCGTCTAGTTGTTCATCAGTGTACTGAGACTTAACGCTGTCAAGGTGTAGCTTAGCGTTAGCCTCGACTGCCATGATACCTTCGGCAGTGCGTGACCAGTTCTCCTCAAGAGCCACAACGCCTACATTATCTTCGGTGTTTTCAATCAACCAGTGTTCTATCTCACGAGTGACAGATGATTTACCTAAGCCTGTTCCGCCTGTAAGTGTGACTAACTCACCCGCCCTAAGACCTTCTAGCTTTTTATTTAAGCCGCGCCAAGGATACGGTATAGCTGTTTTCTTTTCTGTCCGTAGCTTTTGATAGGCTTCAAACTGATCAGATAAATTTAATACACCAGAAGGCGTATAGACTTTAGATTCCCAGAAAGCACTGACGTATGCCGCGTGTCTACCTTGGCGTAACATATCGTTAGCATCTTTGTAGTCTACAGGGAGTGTCATGATCTTAGCTTTCTTAGGTGTTAAAAGCTTAGCAATTTCTCTTGCCGCTTCTTCTCCGACTTTATCATTGTCAAAGTTTATAACAACAGAATCAAAAGACTCAAGATACTCAAGGCTTTTCTTAACATCAGCAACGCCTCCTTGCGCCCCTGATTTAATAGAAACGACAGGCCACTTAGAACCCATAAGTTCGTAAGCGGCCATCGCATCACATTCGCCTTCTGTTAAAGTTATAAACTTACCGCCTGCTTTAAACAGGTTCTCTCCAAACAACCCCACTTCCTTGGCGCTTCCTGTCCAAGAGAAATGTTTATTTTGTCTACGAACTTTAGTTCCTGCGAATTCATGTCCGTTAAAATAAGGGTAGTAGTGCTTATCTATCTTGCCATCTTTTGTAGTTGATTTAACTCCGTACTTCTTAGCTGTAGCTAAGCTTATCTTGCGGTCAGTCAATTCATTAAAGGTAGCAGTGTAACTTGATACTTGGTTTGAACTCTGTTCCATCTTGCTATTCCTTTGATACACTTCAAAGTCCGTTACGGTATCTGGTTGGTGTACTTCCGATGTACTATAGTTTTTAAAATACTTAGAGCAAACAAAGCACCAAGCAGAACCATCGTCATTAATACTGGCCCCATCACTGGAGCCGCATTCTAAACAAGGTTGATGTAATTTAACAAAAGGCATACGCCTTACTCCTCGTTGGTTTCCTCGTTAGAGTTTTCAATGATTGCATCATCTACTAGATGCTCGTCCATGCTACCAGTGAGAGTCATGATAGATGCTCGGGCTAGTGTTACGTTCAACTCTGCTTCGCGTAGCTTGCCCTGTGCGTTTACTAAGACTCCGAATACTGACTGTCCTTCGGGTGATAACTGGCCTACGTCATATGTAACATCGTCTTTGATGTAGGTGTACTGTGGTGTGTCACTCATAATTCATCCTCCATGTTAGTTTCAAGTGAGTCAAACTCTGAGCCATCAGGTGATCCAACCTCAATAAGATTAATAACCTGCATAGCTTGGAAGTCTAACCCTTTAAAGGTCTTACCTTTCCAATCTGATTCCCATTCTTTATATTGAACTTTAACTTCGGAACCATTACCTACTCTAGCATCTAAAGTATTTTTGTATGCATCCACTAGTCGCGGAGCAGGACGAATCATACCATTAGGGCCATTCACTTTACGTTTAATTACAACTGCGGGGCCTTCATCCATCTGCTTAATATTGAACCCGCGTGATTGAAAATCTTCAGCAGTCTCATCATCGACAACTAAATTAACCGAATATACTGGTTCAAAAGTTGTGTTAGGTGTAGTTGCTGAAACCCAATAAGCTGTACCTTGTAATATTGCCATGTTGCTTTTCCTCTTTGGTGGTGGTTAAAATTGAGGGTCGAGTATAACATACTGTTCCCTCGTGTCAAGTTTTTATTTGTTTATTTCACTCTCTTTTTTTAGTTCGTCAATCATTAGTTCAGAAACATACAGCAGTTTAATGCCATAAAATAAAGAGAGTATTGTCACAATTACTAGTATCGTATTCATTTTATTATCCTCTTAAAACTAAAATAGAATTTGAAATAACAAGCAGTACAGACAAGACCACTAAAGTTCTTATGGTTTTAATGTATCTTGTTTCAAACTTACTTTTCATTTCAATCTGTTCTTGTTCCACCCACACTGCCGCCTTTCGCAGTACGTTTGAAAACCCTATCTTCACTGTAGCTTTGTTCATTTGTTTTCTCCTGTTTAAATATCCTGTCAAAATTACTGTCGTATTGTTCCTTGTTTACTTTCCGTTGGCGATCTCCTTTCCCGCCATGAGTTGCATCACTCATCCTCCTGCCACACCTTGCCGAATGTTACTATCATAAAGGGCGCAAGAAACACAACGCCCTCAAACGATGCCGCACTTATTGAGCCTGTCATTGTATTACTAATCCACACTGGCTTACTGTCTGCGAATTCTAAGTCGATACCTACACCGTTGCGTAGATTAAAACTCAAGTAGTACTCTCCGAAATTAGCTGTCATAGTTTATGCTCCTGTACAATATGGTTTAATGTATTCGCCAACAGTTAAGTCAGACGAGGTGATATGATTTATTACTACTCCCCATTCCTGAAGAGTCCAGAGAGCCTTGTCACCGCATACTAAATCTAATACAGCATTCTCTAAGGCGTGGTCATTCTTTTCAAAAATGTAGCGCACCTTGAGATGCGCTTTGGATTGTAAATTGAATGGGGCGTTGGCTAGTTTCATGCCGCTAACCTCAGTACAGGCTCAGACTTGATAGCCTTTCGGATTACTTGCTGTCGCTCATTCTGGATTGATGCTATGTTGCGCTCACTGGACTGTCGAACCGCGCCAAAGTGTGTTGACCAATCGGTCATAGCGTTATACACAGCCCACCAATTAGCACCTAAACGATTTCTGTAGATTGAATCATACATTCTCCAGATATAATTTAGATTTTCATTGCGTCTTGGTAGTTTGTGTAACAGATCAGCAGGGCTATAGCTATGCGAAAAGCTTTTAGAACCTAGCTTAACGTCCAAGGCATCCGCAAAGAAATAGAAAGCCTCCATGTCGCTGACCTGAGTACCCTGCCAAGCCTTCCATAGTTCACGCTCATTGTTGAAGACATCTAAAGACTTAACAATTATATTAGCACCGTGTTCTATGTCCAAGGACTGAGTGTGCTTAGCCTTGTAGATGGCTACCTCACCGCTGACAAAGACCTGTAGATTTGTACACGCTGATTGAACTGCGGCAACACTAATCATGAACGGCCAAGTACCGTCAAAGGATGAGGTCGATAACAGACTAAGACTAGCCCTGTCGCCATCCCCTGTTTCGTATGTATGAGCAGGGAGGTTGTACTGCACAAAACATCTAGCACCGTCATGACTAGTTCTTATTTGTTCTGTGAGTCCAACGGTATTTAGATCAGAACGCTCCAAGATATTTCGGGTATTGTCTATCATCTTCTTGGGTGCTACAGGTTTATACCCACGGCCATGAACTCCTAACTCTGCCGCTGTGTCAGTCCTATAGATTATATTTTTAGAACTTTCATAAGCATCTAAATAAATTAAAGGCGCAACCTCTATATCAAAATCAGCATCACCATATCCACCATTCCTTAAACCTTGAACGGCACTTGCATTACTAAACATATTATGTACTGTATTCATTTCACTTCTCCAGTTTTAGTTTAAATATTATATAACAATTACATTTACACATCAAGCTAAAAATAACTTGACCACATTTTAAAACTCTTTATAATAACCTTTAAAGGTTTTAAAGTTTTTATTCATTCATATTCATCCTTATTCATATTCATCTAAAGGATATTCATAATCATCTTCTAAATCTTTAAAGGTTATAAAGTCTTTATAGCAGTGCATACAGAGTTGATTGCTCAATGGATGATCAAAATAATCTGTTAAACACATACTACATTCTAAGACTCTTCCTACTCTTTCCGATCTAATCGCCATTGAGTGTGTCCTCGTCTTTAGTTATTAGTGTTGCTGATACTGGTGCTGTTTCTACAACAGCGATACCGTACTTGTGCCACTTGTCCCGAATGTCGGGGTTGTTTGCAAACTTCTGCGCCTCTTCAGGACTTGATGCCGCAACATCTACATAGTACCCAATCAACTCAGACATTAACACCTTGTATTTATATACTGGTTCTGATGTGTCGATTATGCCTTTCATAATTTAAAAGTCTCCATAGTAAGTGCTAACTGTTCTTGAATCTCACGCAATCTGCGGTAGTCACGGCTTAAAAGATCACCTGCTCTGTCGCTCAAATCTTCAATATTCATATCAGCATGAAGACAACTCCGCATCTCCTCTAGTATAGCTATTAGAACCTCGTAGTTTTCATTTGTTAAAACTGTTACATCGCCTGAAATTGTAATCATCTTCTGTGTTCCTTATAGTTGGGGTCAATAGTAGTTAATTTTTTACGCAACCACTCCATCGAAATGATTTCGTATTTGCCTTCTAAGTTGCCAGTAGGTTTAGAATAATTTAAAGATATAAAGTTATCGTCTACTTCGGTATGTTGATAACGTGTCATACGATTGTATAGAGTTTTGTACTGCGGCTCAGTAGCTTCAGCATATTCTCTCAAAGTATAATAACTACCTGTCTTTAAATTAGGATGTTCTCCTACAAACTTATAGTTTTTAACTCTCACCGCTATCTCCTAAATAAGTTATAATATAAAACACACCACCTCTTTTCCCTATCTTGTGTGCGTCCTCTAGGGTTGAGGCGTACTGAGTACACCCCATTTCACTCCAATCAATTGCCCACATATTATCTCTCCACTGTTACTTTAAAGTCTATTGAATCAAGTTCAGCCATGACAGCATCCATGACCTTGGTTTCTAATGCATCATCTATCATAACTTCAATGCTATAGGTATCTGGTATGTCTTCAATTGCTGATTGAGCATCTTCAACTTCTGATTCTAAATCATTGAATCTGCTTTCTAAATCTTCGATAGTATTTTTAAACTCTTCGAGGGCTTGATCACCTTCAAACATAGACTCTTCTACACTACTATCGCCAAGTTCTAACATACGCCTTTCAAGTGTTGCGATTCTTTCAGCATCGCGGATATGTATCTTCTCCATCTCGTTAAATTTAGTCTCAAAGATTGCGTTCTTGCTACTTGCAAAAATTCTCAGATCAATCCACTCTTCTACTGCTTCAATTAAAGTCTTCATTATCTTCTCCAGTTTATTTAAGTTTAAATTATGCCACAACTTCTATGACATCTGTTACAAAATAATCTCTGTGTACCACATCAGCATCTTCTGGCACACCCTCAATGTTTATAATTTCCATAGCTACATCTTCAGCAGTAGCTAGATCATGTACATCATAAACTTCTATTACTATACCTACTTCGTAGGCTATTGATACTTTAAAATTACTCATCTCATTCTCCAGTTAAATAACTATAGTGAACTTCGCTTACATGATTCGCATCTCGCCATTTTGTAGACTTTGTAGCTAAGAAACTACACCAACTATTCCACAAATTCTCTGTGCCATATTCATGACAGATTTGAATATAGTTACGAATCTTTTTAACATTAGCGTCTAAACCCTTGATAGTCTTAGGGTTTTTAGCCAACACAAAATCTTTAGCATCTAAATTATACATTTTAATGTTGTGACTATCCATGCATCCAACTAAACCCGCTGTCAACTGGCACATAAATCCTGCTTTAGCCATGCCTAAACCATCAACTCGTAAGAAGATTTTCATCAGGCTCATAGCTTTACTGGCATCTGTTTTGTTGCTGTTGATTACAGCCATGACTTGAGCATACATTTTATGCTTATTAGATTCTAAATATATATAAGTGTCTTTCTTAAAACCCCAAAGGGCTTTAGCTTGTAGCTTATTAGTTCTAACATCTTTCATCTGCTCACCTATATTTAACCACGGTTGTCGGATGCTTAGTACTGTCATTAAAGTTACAGCGCACATATTGTCTGCTGATTGCTGTGCATATTTTTGTACTGCTACTGCGTGTTGAATGTACATAGTTTTATCTCCAAAAAAAGCCCTCCGAAGAGGGCAAGCTAGGGGGTTTAATTTATAATATTCCTGCCATCAGTGTACCACTGTCATATGGCTCAGCATAATAGCCGTGTTTGTGTAACATATCTTCTAATTCTTTATGGACATCTTGGTCATCGTTCCAATAATCAAATAACGGTAAACCATTAGGGGCTAATCCCTCTTCTGAACCTTTAAACCACATACCACCAGTATATTTAGAATCACCATAAAATTCTGCACTATCTACAGCTTTTAATTCAGGAAAAGTTTTATTTAATAACTCTATTACTTCATTATGATTCAACATTTTCAAGTTCCTCATTAACCATTTTACATGCCAGATTCCAAGCCATCATTGCTGATAACCACGCTACAGATTTTTCACTTCCACTAAAACTATTTAATCTTTCTACTAGATCGTCCATATCTTCTGGGGTTACGAAAGCAGTTGAGCCTTTAATTTCCATCATTTTTCTCCTTAGTACTAGTTAATTTATTGAAGCCTACTACTAACGTAATAGGCTTTATAAATTTACTATACTTGAGTCCATTTCAAACCACAAACACTGGGGAAATATTCTCTATTGTGTGTGTTAGTTATATCAGCTACCCAGATTCTACCACTGCTACTAGGTTTATGTGGCGGCACTCCGCCTTTAACCACATAGTTCTGTCCATCTCTATCTTGAACTAGTTCATTTTGCCAGACATCTTTCTGGGTGAATTGGTGGATAAGCTTATAGCCTTTTTTAGATATATTCATACTATTTAGTCCTTTCAAGTTTAAAGATTAAAGTCCATAGACCTATATTTACTACAATACAAACAACTAACGCTAAATATTCCATAGTTTTATACCTCTGATTCTTTTGGTTTGTCCTTAATTGAGGCACTATCCCTCTCTTCTTGGGTAAGAAAGATAGAATCTTCATTTTCTTCAGTGTTTTCTGTCCAGTTTTCTGGTAGTTGTTTCATAACATTCACCCTATAAATTCTATTAAAGCCATCCTTGGCCGTTGATAATTCTATTTACTTGCTCAGGATTGCAAGGATTGCATCAAGCTTAGTGTCAACCTCAGAGACTTTAGTCTCAAGCGTAGTAATTCTATCGTCCATCTTCTTAGCTACGCTATTCACTGGAGTAGATTTCTTCGCTTTAGCCTTCGGCTTGTTAACGTCTAAGGCTATTTCAGCTTGCTGAACTGTCTGTGCTTTAGGCTTCGCCTTGGCTTTGGTTTTCTTAACAGCCTTCGGCTTCCGTACAAGTTCTAAGAACTGAGCCGGAACAACCTGATGGTTAAAGAAGTCTGTGACTTCACCGTGGGTCATATGGGCATCCTGATCGCCATAGAATTTATTCACGATGGCGTTGAAGACCTTGGTCAGACCATATCTCTCCGAAGGAGACTTGGCGTGAATGTTGGCAAAATGACAAGCTACTCCGTAGACTTGTTTGGCTGAAGCAATGCGGTTGTTGTCGATCATAAGAAAATTATTCATAACGTATACCCTTTCGTTGTGTTGAGCCGAGATTGGCTGTCGTCGTTTTGACGTTTTCCAAGCTACAGAAGTGTCGATCTGCTGTCAACAACTTTCTGGTGCGCGATTTTACAAAGTAAAACACGCGAAGAAAGCCTGCATCACCTAAGCGCATAACGATCACAGGAGCGCGTTAAAGTCAGTGATACTGACGGTATACGTGAAGACTTTTAAAGTCTTTAGAAGGGCTTTGAGACGGTCTGGGGAGGATTTCAACTCTCCCTTCGGGAGGTTTAATTTGGAAGTCTCTGGAATCTCTGGAGGAATTAATCTTTAGATTAAAGAATCTGGTAAGGCTTTGAAATCCTTGGAAGTCTTTTTAGAGATTCTAAAGAATCTTTAAAGTCTTTGAAGCTCCCTAGTCTAGTAAACTAGAACCAAAGACTCTGAAGACTTTAAAAGTCTTTTAGGTGTGCGCGATAGAGGCTATCAAGGCTGTCAAGACTTTTAAAGTCTTTAGAGGCGGGCAGGTGGCCATACCCCCACCCCCCTATATATATACAATCTTATACATTTTGGGAAGGTTTAGCATGTATACCAGATAGGGGCGGGGCTTTAAAGACTACAAAGGAAATAACAAGGAGGGGTGTTTGAGATTATATTCACTGTATGCATATATTTGAGATATGTATATATAACCCCCGTGGGCTTAATATCTATTATACTGCGATATTGGGGTTTTGTCAAGAACTTTCTTACATTTATTTATACTAAAAAGTAATAAAAAGCTTGACAAATGCTCAGATCGCAGTATAATAGTATACATGACAAACAATAAAGAACTAACAACCAAGCAACAATCATTTTTAGATAGCTTAGTAACCTGCAACGGTGATACGAAGCTTGCCGGAGAAATGGCAGGCTATTCGCCTTCAAGCGTTAATAGCGTTGTTAAGAGCCTAAAGACTGAGATACTTGATCTTGCTACTAATATATTGGCTCAGAGCGCCCCTAAAGCCGCTATGAAGCTTGTACACATCATGGACAGTGCAGAACCTATCCCGCAAGCTAATATGCGTATACAGGCCGCACAGACCATCCTAGACCGTGTAGGCTTAGGCAAGACAGATAGGCTTGATGTAACCGTTAATACTAGTGGTGGTTTATTCATACTCCCCGCTAAGAATGAAACAGTAATAGAAGGTAATTATGAGGAGGTCTAGTAGCACTATTCCTTTTGGTTATAAGCTAGACGAGTCTAATAACGAAATGTTAGAGAGCGTCCCTGACCAACTAGAAGCTTTAAATAAGATACTTCCTATGATTAAAGATCGTACAATAAGTCTACGCGAAGGAAGTTTATACCTCGAAAGCATTACAGGCCGTAAGCTCTCGCACATGGGCTTAAAGAAGATAGCAGACAAACATGCAGAATGATTGGGATATTAATCCTGATGGCTATCTCAAAGACGAAGAAGGCAATTTCGTACTTAAAGTGGATGGGACACCGCGCAAAAAAGCAGGTAGAGCGAAAGGGTCTAAAGGAAGAGGTTACACCTACCACTCAAAAACTAAAGCAAAGATGGACGCAGAAAAGAAAGTCCGCGAAAAGAAAAAGAAATTAAAGGCGGCCCAAGCTAAAGTTGATGGTTATAAAAAAACAATAAGTAAAACCAACAAAACTTTAATCCAACTAGCTAACGATAAAGCCAGTAAGATTATAAGTTCGGAAGACTTAAAAGACCTTCCAACAGCTTTAGCAACTGAAGCTCAAGAGGATGTTATCTTCAAGGCCAACGAAGGCCCACAGGAAGACTTCCTCGCCGCAGGAGAGACAGATGTCCTGTACGGTGGAGCCGCAGGGGGTGGTAAGTCCTACGCTATGCTTGTAGACCCATTACGTTTTGCCCACAGACCCGCTCACAGAGGTCTAATCATAAGACGCTCGATGCCCGAATTACGAGAGCTTATAGACAAGAGTAGAGAGTTGTACCCGAAAGCATTTCCGGGATGTAAGTACAAGGAAGTAGAGAAGCTTTGGAACTTTCCAAGCGGAGCAAAGATTGAGTTTGGATTCTTGGAACGTGATGCAGACGTATATAGGTATCAGGGCCAAGCATATAGTTGGATAGGGTTTGATGAGATTACGCATCTGCCGACAGAGTTCGCTTGGAACTACCTAGCTTCACGGTTAAGGACGACCGACAGTTCCATTACGCCTTACATGCGTTGTACGGCGAATCCCGGCGGTTCGGGAGCTACATGGGTTAAGAAGCGTTACATAGACCCTGCACCCGCTCACGAGTCTTTTAAGGGTGAAGATGGACTTACAAGAAAGTTTATACCCGCTAGGCTACAGGACAATCCTTTCCTAGCAACAGATGGACGATACGAACAGATGCTAAAGGCTTTGCCGCCTACACAGCGTCAGCAACTCCTAGAAGGTAATTGGGATGTTGCAGAAGGTGCGGCATTTACGGAGTTTGTCCCGCAGTTACATGTTATTACGCCTTTTGAAATACCAGTACATTGGGAAAGGGTTAAAGGCATTGACTACGGTTATGCATCTGAAAGCGCCTGCATTTGGGCGGCTGTTGATCCTAGCGATGGAACCCTTATAGTGTATAGAGAACTATACCGAAAGGGCTTGTTAGGAACAGAGCTTGCAGATATAATAACTGAGATGGAACTAGCAGACCCCTTCAGCGTCCAAGGAGTGCTTGATACAGCGTGTTGGAGCCGAACTGGTACTACAGGCCCAACAATCGGAGAAACGCTTGTAAGAGCAGGACACAAGCTTAGAAGAGCAGATAAGAATAGGATACAAGGAAAAATACAAATCCACGAATACTTAAAAGTCATGCAAAGCGGTAGGCCCAGAATACAATTATTTAATACATGCCCTAACCTGATACGCGAACTACAAAGTATTCCTCTGGATAAACGCAACCCAGAAGATGTAGATACACATGCACCAGATCACGCATACGATGCACTACGTTATTTGATTATGTCTAGACCGCGTATAAACGATACGTTAAGTCAAATGAGACAATTCCACAGAGAAAGCAGTTATGCTCCAGTGGACTCAACCTTTGGATACTAAAGAAATATGAGTGAAGAGAACGAGTTATTCGGAAACGCAGGTGAGATTTATTTTGCGCCAGTAGAAGGCGAGAGTGGTCTTGACCTAACTCTAGAAGAGGATGTTCGCCTTAAATTTGTAGGTTTAGTTGAAGATCGTTTTGAGCAAGCTGAAAGAGCCAGAGAGCATGACGAGTCTCGTTGGCTTCAAGCCTATCACAACTTCAGAGGCTTGTACCCTAAAAATGTACGCTTCCGCGAATCAGAAAAGTCTAGAGTCTTTATTAAAGTAACTAAGACTAAAGTCATTGCGGCATTTGGTCAGCTAGTAGATGTTATGTTTGGCACTGGACAGTTTCCAATAGGCGTTAAAGAAACTAACATCCCTGAAGGTGTTTCAACATACAAGCATCTAGACAACGCTCCTAGCATCGAAAGCACTCCCGCACAAGAAAAAGAAGAAGAAAAAGTAAATCCTTTTGATGTTGGATATGCAGGCGATGGCAAAGTTTTAAAAGCAGGGGCTACTTTCTCAGCAGGCGAATCAGTTTTAGAAGATGCTATAGAAAACTCAGACCTTACATTTAAAGATGGGTCGAATCCTGATCCACAAGCTTTACAGGTTTCTCCTGCTAAAGATGCCGCAAGACTGATGCAGAAATTAATACACGATCAAATCGAAGAGTCTAATGGCTCCTCAGAGCTACGCAACGCTCTCTTTGAGTCTGCGTTGTTTGGAACTGGCGTAGTCAAAGGCCCATTCAATTACAATAAAACTTTGAGCCGTTGGGAAAAAGACGAAGAGACAGGCGAAAGAAGTTACAACCCTTTGTTTGTTCGTGTCCCGCGTATTGAGTTTGTAAGCATCTGGGATTTCTTTCCTGACCCTAATGCTACAACAATGGATGACTGCGAGTATACGTTCCATCGCCACAAAATGAATCGTTCTCAGCTACGAGGACTAGCAAAACTTCCGCACTTTAATAAAGATCAAATCCGCGAATGTTTGCAGATGGGTTCTAATTATGTCGAAAAAGATTATGAGCTAGAACTAAAAGACGATCAACAAACAGAAGAATACGGAGATGGACTTTTTGAGGTTTTAGAGTATTGGGGTGTTATGGATGCACAATATGCCCGCGAAGCCGGAATGGAACTCCCAGACGAGGTAGACGATTTAGATGAAGTACAAGTTAATGCTTGGATTAGCAATGGTAAGCTTTTACGTGGGGTTGTTAATCCATTCACTCCGTATCGACTCCCCTACAATGCCTTTCCTTACGAGCGCAATCCTTATTCTTTCTTTGGTATTGGCGTTGCTGAAAATATGGACGACTCTCAGCAAATAATGAACGGCCATGCACGTATGGCAATCGACAACCTAGCATTGTCAGGTTCATTAGTTTTTGACGTAGATGAGTCAGCCTTGGTTGGTGGACAATCAATGGAAATATATCCCGGAAAAGTGTTTAGACGACAAGCAGGAATGCAAGGTCAAGCAATCCACGGCCTCAAGTTCCCTAACACTTCTCAAGAAAACATGATGATGTTTGACAAGTTCCGTCAGCTTGCAGATGAGCAGACAGGTATCCCTAGTTACTCGCACGGTCAAACAGGCGTACAAAGCATGACTCGTACTGCTTCTGGTATGTCTATGCTTCTAGGCGCGGCATCCTTAAACATCAAAACAGTAGTAAAGAACATAGATGACTTCTTGCTTAGACCGCTAGGAAAGTCATATTACCAATGGAACATGCAATTCTTTGAAGGCGATTTAGCTATTGAAGGCGATCTAGAAATAAATGCAATGGGAACTAATAGCCTTATGCAAAAAGAAGTACGTAGTCAGCGATTGACTATGTTTCTTCAGACTGCACAGAATCCTGCTATTGCACCGTTTGTTAAGATTTCTAAGATTGTTAGTGAGTTAGCGTACAGCCTTGATTTAGACCCAGATGAGATTCTTAACGATCCCGAAGAAGCGGCAATCATGGCACAAATAATAGGAGCGCAAAATGTTGGACAAGCAAATGGCGGCGAAGCTGTCGCCCCTGACGAGCAACAGGGAGCTATGGGAGGCGCTCAAGGAGCATCTCAACAACCTCAAGAACTTGGAGCTACAGGGACTGGCGGTGGCAACATCGGAACTGGAACTGTACCGCAAGCAGGGGAAAGTGAGTTCTCTGGCTAATTTGCTACAACTAAAAGATCAAGTGCGCGAAGCTAAACAAAGAATTGAGGATTGAAAAATGAAAGAAACTATAGATGACAGACGCTACAGAATGCAACAAGAAGAACTAGCCCGAAGAGCAAAGTTAGAAGCAGAGGCTCAAGCACGTAATGATGCAAACAACATGGCTTTAGAGTCAGGTGATGTTTCTCCAGAAGTTGAAGCAGAGTTAACAAGGTCACAAGCCGAAAAAGATATGGACGATAGTATGCGTAAAGCTGTCCCGCTAAATAAAGGTGGCATGCTAAAGTACAACGAAGGCTCAATGCTTGTAGCTCCTGAAATGGGCTTAGAAGACGATATGCCTGTAGACACTTACGATAACATCCCAGAAGATGAGAAAGAAGCGGCAGAGGCTTCACAGCTTCCAGATGATGAAATGGAAGAAGATTACACAGACTATGTACTAGAGCAGTCTCTAGACGTAGAAGAACAAGAATACTTAATGGGCGTTCTAGAAAATGACGAACGTCTAAGCGGCATCTTTGATAAGGTTATGGATGTTGCAGGAGAATTCTCCGGCGAAGGCGAAGTAGAAGGTCTTGGCACAGGAGTATCAGATTCGATTCCCGCAAGGTTATCGGACGGTGAATTTGTTTTCACCAAGAAGGCCACCGATCAATTAGGTGCAGATCAGCTACAAACTATGATGGACGAAGCTGAGAAAGCCTATGACGGTGGTTTAATGAAGAAAGCATTTGGCGGCATGGTAGATGATTCAGTCGATGAAAGTCGAATGGGCATGTATTCAGACGAAGAAGAAGAAATCAAAAAACAAATGATTGACGCTAATCGTATGCCAAGTGTAAGATAGCGATAAGGCCACTCTATTTATAGACCCCTTATCATTTTTAAAACCTAGAGGCCACCTTGAAGTATCAAGACCCTGTACTGTAAACGCGAACAGCACAGCCACCTTGAAAGACTGACAAGCCCCAAAAGGAGTGTGATTATTATGTCCAATGCAATTGAACAACTTGAAGAACCAACTGCGAATCCGTATAACTCTAAAAAGGAATGGCACACACCAGATGCCCCCAATAGAGGTAAAGCAGATACGCTTTTCTTTGAAGAAAACTCACAGGCTACCCGCGAAGAAGCGGCCCCTGAACCAGAAGAGAAAGAAACCAAAGGAAGAACAAATTATAAAAAGCGATACGATGACCTAAAGAAACACTATGATCAGAAGATAGCTTCTTTTAAGCAAAAGGAATTAGAACTTACAGCGATGGCACAAGAGACGCAACCTGCGTATGCCCCGCCTAAGTCAACTGAAGACCTTGAAAACTTTAGAGAGCAATATCCTGATCTATATGAAACTGTAGAAACTGTTGCACACTTACAAAGTGAACAACAACTAGAAGCTTTAAAAACTAAGATGTCTGTTATCGAAGAACGAGAAGCCGCCATCCAACGTAAAGAAGCTGAAGCTACACTACGTTCGCGCCATCCTGATTTTGAGGATATACGTGGAGACGAAAAGTTTCATGATTGGGCTAAAGAACAACCTGAAGCAATTCAAGGTTGGATTTATGAAAACCCAAATAATGTTTCATTAGCAGTTAAAGCTATTGATCTTTATAAAATGGAAAATGGTATCAAGATTGTAAAAGAGCAAAAGACAAAAAAATCACAAGCCCCCAAATCTTCAGCGGCAGATATGGTGTCCACACGGACAACACAAATAGATGCTAAAGAACCAAAGATTTGGTCACAACGGGAAATTGCTAAACTGTCTATGGCTCAATTCGACAAATATGAAAGTGAAATTGATCAAGCCATAATGGAAGGCAGAATAGTAGATTAAATTAAATTGTCTTTTTTAGGAGTAACATAACATGGCTTATAACCAATCAGACCAATTATTTGAGCAAAGCACAGATACCAACGGTAACTTTGCTAACTCAGTATCGGGTCAAACTAACAGCTTCTTCATGCCCTCAATCTTTTCTAAGAAGGTTCTTAACTTCTTCCGAAAAGCATCGGTAGCTGAAGCAATTACCAACACTGACTATGCAGGCGAAATCTCAGGTTTCGGTGATTCTGTAAAGATCATCAAAGAGCCAGAGATCACTGTTTATCAGTATGAGCGTGGCGCTGACGTAACTCAGACTAAGTTGACTGACGTTGAAACTTCTTTGATCGTAGATGTGGCTAACGCATTTAAATTCAAAGTTGATGATATTGAAACAGCTATGTCTCACGTAAACTTTAAAGAAGTTGCATCTTCATCTGCCGCTTACGCATTGCGTGACGCATTTGATGCAGGTGTAATTGCTAAGATTATTGCAGGCGTTTCAGCCGCAAGCCCTAACCACATCCTTGGTAGCGACAACGCTACTGACCTAGCCGCAGGAACTTTTGACGGCACTGGTAACTTGGACATTGGTTCTGGTTCTAGCGAACATGATCCTCTTGATGTGATGGCTCACATGGCGCGTCTTCTTGACGAGCAGAACATCCCAGAAGAAGGTCGTTGGTTCTTAGCTCCACCTAGTTTCTATGAGCAACTTTCTCAAGCAAGCTCTAAGTTGATGTCTGTTGACTTCAACGCCGGACAAGGTTCTATCCGCAATGGATTGGTATCTTCTGGCAAGCTACGTGGATTTGACATGTACAAGTCTAACAACATTGCCGCTACAAGCAATGCCGCAGGACAGCTAGTATGTGGACACATTAGCTCCACTGCAACTGCACAGACCATCACAAGCACTGAAGTCCTACGTGACCCAGATAGCTTTGGTGACATCTGCCGTGGTTTGCATGTATATGGCGCTAAAGTTTTACGCCCAGAAGCATTAGTATCTGCTTTCTACGGTATCGACTAAGTAAGTAATTAGAGACGAGGGGTGTAAAAGCCCCTCTGATCTTTGAGAGGACAATATGCCAATAGTAGGAAGTAACGAAAAGCCTGTTATGATTAAAGGCAAGAAAAGAGGAAAGATACTAGGAGATACCGGAAGTTGGTATAAGCCTGAGAACAAAAAGAAATTTGACGATAACTGGGATGCAATTTTTAATAAACCCAATACTAAAACAGAAACAAAGGCGCAATAATATATGTCATCAACTTATCTTGATTTAACTAACGAATTGTTACGAGAGCTTAATGAAGTTACGTTGACAACCGCTACCTTTGCAACCGCTGTCGGCGTACAGCAACATGTCAAAGATTCACTTAACCGCGCATACTTTGACATCATTAATGAAGAGCCTCAATGGCCCTACTTGGCTGTTGCAGAAAGCGGTGATACAGACCCGATGTACGGAAACGTATATGTCGAAACAACCGCAGGCACACGCTTCTACGAATTAAAACCTGCTAGTTCTAGTATTACTACGGACTACGGATCAATAGATTGGGATAACTTTTACATTACGACTGTTGGTGTAAGCGGAGAAACAGCCCCTTATGTTTCGCGCAACCTAAGCTTTATGACTACAGAGGCTTGGAAGGACTTTCGCAGAACTGCTGAAAACGCAGACGATGCAGATACACAGCAGTACGGTCAGCCTAGTAATGTTATCCGAAGCCCAGACTCACGGAAGTTTGGACTTAGCCCTATCCCCGATAAAGTATATCGCGTTTGGTTCTATGCTTGGAGCCTACCGACAAAACTTACAGCTTCTACAGACTCTGTAGTCTTTCCTGAAATGTACACTTCTGTACTTTTAGCTAAGGCTCGATACTATATCTGGCAGTTTAAAGACAACCCTCAAGCGGCGGCATTTGCACTTGAAGACTATAAAAAAGGATTACGCAGTATGCGCTCTAACCTTTTAGAGCCTACGCCTACATACATTAAAGACGACCGAATGAGATTCGTATAATATGGCCGCTTCACAACCTTTTGGTATTTCATGTAAGGGCGGGTTAAATACAAACCTAAACCAACTTGAAATGTTGTCTCAGCCCGGATTAGCTACAAAGCTTACAAACTTTGAAGTCGATCCTGATGGCGGTTACAGGCGTATAAATGGCTACACAGCCTTTGGCGATACTAGGCCAAACAGCGCCAACAAAATACTAGGGATGGCTGTATACGCAGACGGCATTATTGTTTGTTCAGGAGACGGAATCTTTTTTAGCCAAGACGGAGAAACTACTTGGCTACAAATTAACAGAGCAAGTGTTCATAGTAGTGGTGATAACCATACAACTTTCACTGGCCGTAGCATGGATGCAAGAACTGGGCAACTACAATGCACCTTTGCAATCTTTGAAGGAAACACAGACTACGGCGAAATAGTAATAACAGATGGAGTCAATAAGCCTTTTATATTTAGCATGACAGGTACAGGCGGCTTAACTACTCGTACATTTTTTGCAAAAGAAATAACTGTAAATAGCACTGTAGCCCCTTCAGTCTGTGCAGTACACGACCACCACTTAGTTGTTGCAGGCGCTTCAGCGGCTAAAAACACTATATATTATAGCCACAACTTTGAGCCTGATAACTTCACAGGCACAGGCGCAGGAAACATATCACTTAGCGATCAAGTAATTGGCCTTAAAAGCTTCCGTGATGACTTGATTATATTTTGCAGGAACAGCATACACAAGCTTGTAAACATTAATGATTCTAGTAATATTGCTGTTGTTCCTATTACACAGAACGTAGGTTGCTTGAGTTCACACAGCATACAAGAGATTGGCGGTGACTTAGTGTTTCTTAGCCCAGACGGCATACGATCTGTTGCGGGTACATCGCGTATTGGTGACGTTGAGTTAGGATCAGTGAGCCGACAAATACAAAGTATTATTTCTAATATTGCTTTGTCTGTTAACTCTTTTACAATTACAAGCGCAGTACTAAGAAGCAAATCGCAGTATCGTTTGTTTTATAGTTCTGACAATCAAAGTTCAGTATCATCAAAAGGCATCATAGGTACACTGACACCTAACGGCTTTGAGTGGTCAGAAACACTAGGAATACAGGCAGTAGGATTTACAACAGGCTTTGATAATAATGGCGTAGAACAAGAGTATCATGGCGACAACGCAGGCTACGTATACAACCACGACATAGGCAATACCTTTACAGCCTCTGGAAGTGCATTTGATATTAATGCAATTTATCAAACGCCAAACTATGACTTTGGTGACATAGGAACTAGAAAGACTTTACATTATGCAAAGATTTCTATTACGCCCGAAGGCGAAGTACAACCAAGTTTAAGAGTCCGTTACGACTATGAGGATACGGACATACCACAACCCGCAGATTATGTTTTAGATTCTGTTCCGCTTCCTGCTCTTTTTGGCACAGCGATATTTGCAACAGCAATCTTTGGAGCAAGTAACGATCCTATGCTACGTCAAGCTATACAGGGCAGTGGATCAGTATGTAACTTCAGAATAAGTAGTTCTGATCAAAACGCACCATACGCAATCAACGGCCTTTATATAAATTACGTCCCATCAGGTAGGAGATAACCAAATGGCAGGAACAAGTTACACTAGACAAAGTACGCTTACCGATGGCGATACGATTACAGCGTCACTCTTTAATGCAGAATACAACCAATTAGTTACTGCGTTTTCATACGCGGCTTCTGGTACTACAGGACACCAACACGATGGCGGCGCAGGAGAAGGCGGCAACATTGAGATTATTGGCGACCAAGACTTTAATAATAAAATAGTTGTTGATAGCTCTAATAACCGTTGGAGTGTTTATGTAGAAGTAGGTGGCAGTGCCGTAGAACAAGTACGCATTGAAGATGGTGTTGTATATCCTGTTACTGATAGCGATGTAGATTTGGGTACAAATGCTTTGCGCTTTAAAGACGCATACATTGATAGCCTTACAGCTACAGGCAACCTTACAATTGGCGGCAACATAGATGTTGATGGAACTATAGAATTTGACGGTCTATCAGGCACAGGATCAGTTACAGTCACAGACATCTTAGATCAAGATGATATGTCAGGCAATAGTGCTACAGCCCTTGCAACTCAACAGAGCATCAAAGCCTATGTAGATGCACAGGTCACTGCACAAGACCTAGACCTGACTGATGGCTCTTCAAGCATTTCTATTGATTTAGATTCAGAGGCTTTGAGTGTATTGGGCGGTACTGGTATTGATTCTACTGCAAGCGGCAATGGCGTAACACTTGCAATAGATAGCACTGTAACTACGCTTACAGGCTCACAGACATTAACCAATAAAACTTTAACCTCTCCAGACGTAAATACTCCAGACATTGATGGCGGTACTATAGATGGTGCTGTTATTGGAGGCTCTAGTGCGGCGGCAGGATCATTTACAACCGTAGGCGCTACAGGAAATATCACAGTTGGCGGTACAGTCGATGGGCGTGATGTAGCTACAGATGGTTCAAAGCTTGATGGCATAGAAGCCAGTGCAACCGCAGATCAAACAAATGCAGAGATTCGTACAGCCGTTGAAGCCGCAACTGATTCTAATGTCTTTACAGATGCTGACCACACAAAGCTAAACGCTATTGAAGCTAGTGCAGATGTCACAGACACAGCTAATGTCACTAGCGCAGGAGCTTTGATGGATTCAGAGCTTACTGCTATTGCAAGCGTTAAGGCTTTGAACCAAGGCGTTGCTACTACTGACTCTCCAACCTTTGCCGCAGTAACGGTCAACGGTAACGTAGAGTTTGATGGCTTGTCAGGTACTGGGTCTGTAACGGTCACAGACATACTCGACCAAGATGATATGTCAGGTAATAGCGCAACGGCTCTAGCGACTCAGCAGTCCATTAAAGCCTATGTAGATGCACAACAGGACACGGTTGATACCCTAGCTGAAATACTTGCACTGAGCAATGCTACAGGTGGTACAGACATTGCAGTAGGCACTGGCGATGACATTACGTTTGCTGATTCAAGTAAAGCCATATTTGGTGCAGGGTCAGATTTATCTATTTATCATGATGGGTCTAATAGCTACATAGATGAATCAGGCACAGGCAGTTTATATCTAAAGGCTACGAATTTAACTTTAGGTGACTCAGCGGGTGAGCAATATGTGGTAGCTTACTCTGGCGGTAGTGTAAATTTGTATCACGACAACGCACAGAAACTCGCAACAACCAGTGGCGGGATTTTGGTCACGGGCGAGGTAGCGGCAACATCCCTAGACATCTCAGGCGATATAGACGTAGACGGCACAACTAACCTTGATGGTTTTACCAGTGTTGGTAACGGAACTATTACTGGCGATTTAGTTATTCAAGAAACTGGATTTCCTAGAATTACATTACAAGATTTAGATGGCACAAATACAAGGTCTTTTATTGATCATACAGGGTCTGACCTTATATTCACGGCACAAAACAATACCGCACACGGTAGAATAATATTTAACAGATATAATAATTCAAGCACTGTGACTTCAGGGTATTTTGATGCGGCAGGTAAATTGTTTATCAATGGCGATTTAGACGTAGACGGCACTACTAACCTTGATGTCGTGGACATTGATGGTGCTGTGGATATGGCAAGCACTTTGCAAGTAGATGGGGTTGCTACATTTACATCTACACCAGTATTCAGTTCTGATATTACTGTTAATGATGACATATTTTTAACCACTGATTCTGCGGCAATTAAATTTGGAAATGGTCAAGAAGTTACTCTTACGCACACTAATGATGTAGGTTTAACTTTAAATAGCTCTAACCGATTTATGTTTAGAGATTCAGCAATTTATTTATCTTCTACTCAAGATGGTCAACTTACGGTAGTCGCTGACACTGAAATTGAACTTAATGCAACTACAATTGATATTAATGGTAACATTTTAGCATCTGGCACTCTAGGAGTTACTGGAGTCCTCACAGCCAACGCAGGTGTAGTAGTAGATAACTTTACGCTTGATGGGACTACTCTGGCTTTAAGTTCTGGAAGCATGACATTAGATTCTGCCGCACAAATTATTTTAGATGGAGCAGATGATGGGGCTATTCAATTACGTGATGATGGAACTAAGTATGCTGATATTTACTCAACGTCAGGTGATTTTTATATAAAGTCTACACAATCTGACAAAGATATTAAATTCCAAGGCAACGATGGTGGTGTAGGATTTACAGCCCTCAACCTTGATATGTCAGATGCAGGTACAGCGACATTTAATCATCATATAAAATTATCAGCTACTAACAGATTGTTTTTTGACGGTGGTAGTAATACTTACATTCAAGAGTCGGCTTCAGATGACCTTAGATTTTTTGTTGGAGGCTCACAAGCTGTAAGAGTTAGAGCTAGTGGTACTGACATTTTAGGCACTGTGACAGCTGATGCCATAACAGTAGATAACATCACAATAAATGGTAATGAGATTGACGTAGGTTCTGGCGACCTAACACTAGACGTTGCAGGTAACACCGTTATTAACTCTGATGCGGGGGGTGTTTACTTCCTAGACGGTGCTGTTACATACGCTACGATGTTAAGCACTGGCGCAGTCTTCAACGAAGGTGGTGTTGATGCTGACTTCCGCGTTGAGTCTAACAAC
>Ga0209716_1000723_pt1 | contig 28910 bp, 27 predicted proteins | sample COGITO_mtgs_1205_FD_184811 | JGI IMG/M metagenome (GOLD analysis project Ga0209716, IMG submission 184811) | Pelagic marine microbial communities from North Sea - COGITO_mtgs_120531 (SPAdes) (version 2) | ecosystem: Environmental > Aquatic > Marine > Epipelagic ...
GTTACATCTCTAACTGCTAACAGTACAGTTAACTTCCACGAAGGAGCATTCTTCGCCAACGGTAATGTGACGTTTGGTACAGATAGAACAGCTGAAACTGATGAATCAGTTAGACGTACCTTGTGGGAAAGCGGAGCGTTATCAACCCTTACGGTATATGCGAACACTGTATTTAAAGACCAAGTGACTATTCCGAGCGGTATTACTACTGAATCGTCAGGTAGTTTTGGTAGCATAACTGTAACTGGGCAATCCCTATTAAATGGTGCTGTTACAGTCGGCAATGATGCTGCTGATGTCATTAGTATTGGCGGCACAATCAGCGGTGCTATAGCCCACACAGCTGGTAATTTATTCAACTCTTCAGGCAATTTGTTAATGGCTAGGATTTCTTCTAGTGCCATAGCAAGCGGTAAGTTATCAAATAATTTAGTTGGAGATGCTGGAACTTATGGTAATTCTACAGTAGTTCCTTCTATTACAGTAAACTCTAAGGGTTTAATCACAGGAATATCAAATAATACTATTGCTGGGTTGAGCGACTTCAGTTATACTGTTGCTAACAGTACGCTTAGGATTACTTCTACCGACAGTACTGATTTTGATGTTGCTCTGCCAGCTACTCAAGCTGTAGCGAGTTCTGCGCTTGGAGATGATGTTCTTGGCTTGGCTTCGTTTAAGTCTGATGATTTCTCTGTAACTGATGGTTGGGTTAAGTTGAAAAATGCCACCACTGGCGCTGTTTTGGGCATATCTGGTACAGCAAACGAAGTGAACGTGGACCGTTCGTTTGGTACGGTTACTGTTGGGTTGCCTGATGACGTTTCGATAGCGGGTAAATTATCTGTCGGCGAGAATGTTGTGATTACTGGTAATCTAACAGTTAACGGAACAAGGACTGAAGTTAATACCCAGCAAGTTAATATTGCTGATAATATTATTTTGCTGAATAGTGATGTTGGCCCTGAAGATGATCCTTCTGAAAACTGCGGAATACAAGTTAAACGTGGATCATTATCTGATGCTAAGTTGCGTTGGGGTGAGAATACAACAACTCCTGCTGATAGTAGATGGCAAGTATCAGCTAATAATATCCATTTTTATGATATTTTAACCGAAAATATGGACGCAATATCAAATAGAGCAGAAACAACAACGGTAAGTGCCGACAATGATTATGTCTTATTATATGACCATTCCAGAAATGACAATAAACTAAGAAAGGCTTCGATTTCTAACATAGCTGCAGCTGGTCAGAAGGGTCAGAAAGGTGAAGTTGGAGCCAAAGGAATAGATGGTGTTATCGGTGTAGATGGCGATAAAGGCGACACTGGCGCTAAAGGCGAAGTTGGCGCTAAAGGTGAAGTTGGCGACAAGGGCGAAGTTGGCGCTAAAGGCGAAGTTGGTACTAAAGGCGAAGTTGGCGCTAAAGGAGAGGTTGGCGCTAAAGGTGAAGTTGGTGACAAAGGTGAGGTTGGTACTAAAGGCGAGGTTGGTGCTAAGGGTGAGGTTGGTGCTAAAGGTGATAAGGGTGTTCTTGATTTACCAGCTGTTCCTACTGAAGATAAGGTGGTGTTCTACAATCATAGTTCAACTGCTCATGATTATGCCACGCTTGGGGATAACATCGCGACAGATGGTAGCACTCTTCTCACTAGATACATGGAAAATGTTACTTTCAATGAGGCTACTGGTTCAATTAGGTTTGATGATAACTTTGGTGATGGTACTGCTAATACTGACATCAACGTAGATATTGATGGTCGCTATATTATGCCATTCACGGTAACTCAAGGTGGTGATTATGATAGCTTCTATAACGCTACTGGTGTTTCTGAAACCGCTACGTTTGACGTGGGTGGAGATTGGAGTGAGGCTGATACCACTAACGAACGTCGATTGTATTTCGCTTCTAAGACGTTCGGTCCTCTTAACGACGGAACTGAAACAGACGACCCAGTTTTCGATCCTGCTTATAATACTGTATACTTACCGACTACTAAACTTGGTCTCTCTGTTGCGGGTGCTACAACCACTCCAAAAACTGGTAATTTTTATCTGGCTGATGGAACTGGTATTGCGCTCAGTGGCACTCTAAACTCTGGTGATATGAGGGTTACTTTTAACCTTAAAGACGACAGACGCACCGATGGTGATTCTGATGTACTTAGTGGAAATAATGACACATATACGAGATATGATAATAATATAATCAGTTGGTGGACTGGTGGCAATAAGGAAATGGCTCTTGACAATAGCGGTGATCTATTCGTAGACAATGATGTAATCGCTATGGCCACTTCTTTACCTTCAGACGAAAGGTTAAAGGAAAATATACAAGTAGTTGAGGGTGCGCTTGATAAGGTTTGTGCTTTGCGTGGCGTTACGTTCGATTGGAAAAAAGACGGGAAATCATCTGCTGGTTTGATAGCGCAAGAACTAGAGCCAGTATTGCCCTCAGCTGTTAAAGAAAGGTCTAGATTAGATAGCGAAGAAGAAATGAAAACAGTAGACTATAATCAGTTAACAGCCCTATTCATTGAATCGATCAAAGAACTTAAAGCAGAGAACGAAGAATTGAGAGCGATGGTTGAGGAGCTGAAGGGGTAACTTATGGGCGCAAAGGCTAATATACTAATTGATCAAGGTACAGACTTCAGTACAGTTTTGACTGTGACTAATGATGATGGAACAGCAACTGACTTAACAGGTTATACTGCAGCTGGGCAGATAAGAAAGCATTATACATCTTCTACTGCTACTGCGGATTTCGTTATAACATTTAGCGCAGATAGGTCTGATGGATTAGTAACAGCTTCTCTACCAAGAACAACAACTGAGGCGATACCAGCTGGTAGATATGTATACGATATAGAACTAACAAGCGCTGGCGATAAAAGGTCAAGACTTGTTGAGGGTATAGCGACAATAACACCGCAAGTAACACAATAGAGGGTTACATGTCAGATTTAAATGTAAAATTGAGTTCACCGAGTCAAACAAAAGTTGTTTTAAGTGATAATGGCAGTCCAGTTACAATTAGCGCATTCAAATCAATTTCTGGGAACTTATCTGGTTTATCAGACGTAGATATAAACGGATCTCCTGATGGTTCGGTCTTGGTTTTTGATAGTGAAACTTCAACATACCAGCTAAAGAATATATTGCAAATTGATGGCGAAACTGTTACTCTTTCTGGCGGTGAGTTTTAATGCCAAATGCAGTTGTTTTAGCAATAAAGAAAAGTCAAACCGCAGATACGCCAACTTCTTTGGCTAATGGTGAGTTGGCATACTCATATTCTTCAGATAAATTGTATATTGGTCAAACCGACGATGCCAACTCAGTCGTCTCTGTTGAGTATATTGGCGGAAAACTTCTTGTAGATAAAGTTGCGAACCTTGAAAGTCAAATAGTCGAAGCTGACCATACATTCAATTCTATAACTGCTTCTGATCGTGCTACTGTAGAGCAATTAGTATTAACCAATTTCGTAACAAATGGATTGATGTATACTGCTGCTAACGGCATGGTCGTTCAGGCGACAGGTACAATTGGTCAGGTTATGCAAGTTTCAAATGATGGTTCTCCAGCATTTGGCGATTTGTCTGGAGGGTCGTATTCGCCCGCACCAGCTGCAGCAAACTATACGATATCAGTTTCAAATAACGGAGCTGGTGCTTATACAATGAGCGGGACTGATAGGAATGGAAGCGTAAGTGGTGATAATGCAGGTCTCAATTTCAACAATGGAGATATAGTTGAATTTGCTGTTAACGCAAGCGGTCACCCCTTCTGGATAAAAACAGTTACTGGTATAGGAACTGCTGATCAAGCATCTGGCGTTACGAATGGCGGTGCAGAAGTCGGAACAGTGAGATGGGTTGTGGGAAGCGCAGGAACATTCTACTATGTTTGCCAATATCACGCATCAATGGTTGGAACTATTACAATTTCATAATAGGAAGAAAGAACAAGTGACGAATGATATTAATTTATTAGAAGCGTATAGCAAAGAAGCAGAAAGAGAAATAGCAAACCTAAACAACACTCTAGTCGCTCTTAGAACTAAAATCATAATGCTAACCGAAACTCTTGAAGGTGAGCGTGCTAGAGCAGAAGCAATCCCTGTCCCGCCAACAATTATATTTCAAATTGCCAATTTAACTGCGAAGGTAGAAAGGCAGAAATTAGAAATTGAATATTACGAAGAACATGCGAGCGACTCTGTTATTATAAATAAAGAAAGGATAATACCGAAACCCAGAAGGGGCGGTCTAAGATAATAATTTACAGGATTTGATCAAATGTCTTCAGTTATAAAATTAAAACATAATGATACAGCTGCCGCAGTTCCAGCTGATGGTCAATTAGCTAAAGCGGAAATTGCTATTAACTTGGCAGATAAAAAGCTATATTCCTCAACCAATGGTACTGACATTATTACTGTTTCTGGTGCGACTGCTGATACGCTAACCGCTCCTAGAAATATTGCCGTCTCTGGTGCTGTTTCTGGTACTGCTAGTTTTGACGGAAGCGCAGATGTTACTATCTCTACAACTATCGCCGATTCTATTACCGCCAATACTAGTGGTAATGCTGGTACTGCTACTGCTCTAGCGTCTGGTCAAAACTTCAGCTTGACTGGAGACGTTACTGCTACTGCGGTTTCTTTTGATGGTTCTGGTGCGGTGGAATTAACCACAGTTATTGCTGAAAATTCTGTTGCTCTTGGTACTGATACCAGTGGTAACTATGTGTCTGGCATTTCCGGAACTGCCAATGAAATTGAAGTAACGCATACTCCAAGCGAAGGGTCAACTGCTACCATCGGTCTACCAGATGATGTAACTATCGGCAATGATCTAGATGTTACTCGTGATCTTACTGTCACTCGTAACCTGCACGTTGATGGTAATATGACCATCGAAGGTTCTCAAACCTATATCTCATCTTCTACAGTAACAATTGATGACTCTGCCCTAAAACTCGGTGCGAACAATGCAGCTGATACTCTTGATACTGGCGTATATGGTTTATACGTTGATGTCGCAACTAATAAGTATGCTGGTTACTTCAGAGATGCGAGCGATAGTGGCAAGTTTAAGTTCTACACAGGACTACAAACTGAACCTACTGGAACTGTAGACCCAAATGCTACTGGTTACGCTATGGGTGAAGTTGTTGCTATCATTGATGGCGGTACATACTCCACCTAATAAATAGAAAAAAGGGAAGCTCATAATGCTTATATAAGCGGAGCTTCCTGATATTTATTTCGCCTTATATAAGGCTATGACCTAAGGAATCCATATATATGGTAGACAAGTCTCTCATAAAAATTAAACGCAGTGCCGTCTCTGGCAATGTTCCTGATACAGATAATATCGTCGAAGGCGAACTCGCCCTTAATACCACAGATAGAATCCTCTACTCTCGTGGCGGTGACGACATATTTGAAGTTGGCGCTAACGTATCTTCCCTCTCTATTGGCGGTACAGAAATAATTGATTCTTCTGGAGCATGGCAAGGCTCATCTAGTGGAATTAAAGGACAGAAGGGTGAGGTTGGTCAGAAAGGCGTAACTGGTGCGAAAGGCGATACTGGTGATACTGAGTTTGAGACCAGCGATAATATTTATAAGTTCTCAACTGATTATGATTTGTTTAATGGAATTGATGGTGCAGGATATGTTAGACTTGCTGCTTCTTCTACTAATGATTGGAACGGTAGGTTTGCATTATATGTTAGCGACGAAGCAGCAACAGCATTTCATGCCAACGGTGCGCCATCATCAACTACTGACATTCAAACATTCTTGCGATCAATTGATGACGAAACATCAATTCAAGATGGCGATTCATATTATAGAGTAAAACTTGCTTCCATTGCTGATCCTACAGAATATGTAATTTATGACATACAGAAACCAGATTCCTCGAGCGGTAATGTAGCTCTTGAAGAAAAAACTGGATATTTCACAATTAGGGTCGTCCACGTTAAGGACACAACAACTAATGGTAGGGTTTTTGCCGAAAACACGCCATTCACAATGTCTTTCGTAAAGTCAGCGCCAAGAGGCGACAAGGGCGATACAGGTCAGAAAGGTCAGAAAGGTCAGAAAGGTCAGAAAGGCGAGATAGGTCAGAAAGGTCAGAAAGGTCAGAAAGGGCTGAACGGTCTACAAGGTAATTTCGGTGGCGCTTCATTCGAATATGGGTTCACACAACAAACAACCCCTGCTACGGGTCCACTCTCTGGGGTATTTAAAATATTAAACGCTAATGCGTTAAGTGCCACTACCTTTTACATATCTGATGAAGACAAATCTGGCACTGATATACAATCATTCTTAAGAACTATTGATGATTCGACATCAACCATTAAGGGTCATATTAGAATATCACAAACAGATGATTCTGAAAGTTACGTCTTATATACAATTACATCTGTTACAGAGAATACAACGTATTTCTCAGTTTCTGTTAGTGGCGTATCTGGCACAACAGGTACTGGATCGTTTAGTGATGCCAATGATTATATTCTATCATTTACTAGAACTGGCGATCTTGGCGACAAGGGCGAAGTTGGCGCTAAAGGTGAAGTTGGCGCTAAAGGTGAGGTTGGTACTAAAGGCGAGGTTGGCGCTAAAGGTGAGGTTGGCGCTAAAGGTGAGGTTGGCGCTAAAGGTGAGGTTGGTGCTAAAGGCGAGGTTGGTACTAAAGGCGAGGTTGGCGCTAAAGGTGAGATTGGTACTAAAGGTGAAGTTGGTGCTAAAGGCGAGGTTGGTGTTGGTGACAAAGGCCAGAAAGGCGATGGGTTTGATACAGCAACTGATGTTATTCCAACTGGCGGTATAGGTTCTGGGGAGCATGAATTATTCGATGAAGACGGAGAATTGGTTGGTCAAGTATGGGCGACTTCTCTCAAATACACAAGAACGATTGAGACGTCATTAGGCGCTTCTTATCCCACTTCTGATACTGGCGCAGGTTTCGCCAATGTTACTAGTCACGTTTCAGAATTTAGGATTAATAATGCAGGAGACGCTACAGAGAGACACGAAATCAATGCCGTAGGCATTAATGATACTGTGCTTGTTAGATCCACAACCAATAAAGGTAGGTGGTTTGTCGCAAGAGTTGATGGTGTGTTAAGGTCTTCCGCTGAAGACGGGATCGGTATTCGATATAATCATTCTGAGGCTAAAACCAACACCACTGATACAGATGATTCGACCATGGAATCCTATTTGGGTGGAGATTCGGTTGAAATTTCTTTCTTTAATGATCACGCCACAGGTAGGTATCTTCACGATGAAGCTAGAATTAATGTAGGGAATAGTTCTTCTACTAACATTGCGAAGATACAGTTGAATGGCGAATATCATGCGGGAACGGTCAATAATACTTTCCCTATTAACATCGGAACAATTAATAATTATCACGGAAATTTGTTCAGCACAAGAAGATCTATGGCATTCACGACTCAATCTAGTCAGCAGGGGTTTGTTTGGAGATATAACACCATGAGCACTGCCTCCCAAGCTGGTATGTCTCTGAGGTCTGATGGTAAGTTGAACGTCGCTTATGGTATTAAAGTTGGTGGAGGAATAAGCGATACTTCTGATGTTTCTTCGACATATAGATTATATGTTTCTGGTCAAATATACTCAACGAGTAATATATCTGCATATTCTGATAAGCGAGCAAAAGAAAACATAAAGCCGATAACCGATGGTTTGGATAAAGTTCTGAAGCTTGATGGCGTCTACTACAATATGAAAAAAGACCACGCCCCCAACGAAGATCATACCAGACCACGCATCGGTGTTCTAGCTCAAGATATTCAGAAAATACTTCCAGAAGTTGTTACATATGCTGAAGAAGAAGATATGTATTCTGTTGATTATGGTAACATAACTGCTGTTCTCATTGAGGCTATCAAAGATCAACAGAAAATTATAGAAAGTTTATCAGAAAGAATTAGCAGCCTGGAGAAAAGATAGTGACAGCCATTGGCGTAGAGGTATTTAAAGTCAAAGGCACCACTTCTGGGGGCGACCCAGTTGTCTTAGGGTGGTATCTCCCAACGACCAGCACACGATATAGTGGATATAGGGAAGCGGGTATTAATTTTGTTGCGCAGGGTAATAGATCAACTTCGTTCAATTACCCATATTCTATCGCAACATTTGGTAGAAGGCAGGATTCATATAACTCACTTGGGACTAATACATTCAACAGAGTGACTGTATATGGTGCGCCCTTCTTTCCAGATACGTGGGATGGAGGAGCGACTACTAGTGCCAACAATGCGAATGTTCCGCTGGCCGGACATGTTCAGTGGAGTGATTTTGTTGGGGCAGACAATAGAGGTCAAAGGCTGGGTAGCCCGTTAAATAGAATAATAAACAACCCAATGATGCGCGAAAGGTCGCTACCTTGGAAGATGGCTGTAAGAACTGATGGGAATATAACAGGATACAATAGCGGTGGGACTTCCATAGATGATAATGGCACCGCCAGATATTTGCTCAACTCTAAACTTTCGGAAGATTATGACAATACTTCAGACTCTAGGACTCGATCTGCTCCCATAACAGACTCGCCAGATGGGAGGCACCTTGAGTCAGGTTCACTGGCTGGAACGCCAATTGATACAGTTCAGCAAACGAAAAATCACTCACAAGTGTTGTCTGCTTACTATGATGCTGGCGACGATATTTTTAGAATTGTAGTTGCTGGAAATTGGAATACGAACTCAAAAGCCGTTGGCGGTGCAAGGTTGCAGATTGCTGGGCTATTTCTTGTCGAGGGGTTTGCTTATGGAAAAACAGCGGCTCCTTATGCTAATTCAAACACTACAAAATTTTATCTTGAAGACGCTACTTTAACTTATTCTACTGCATCTAACTGGTACTCCAAAGGTGCAGACGTAAGAGCCAACCCATATCCTGACGATGATATTACTATCATTACTTGGAGCAATATAACAACGAATCCATTTGATGATACTGTAACTGACACAGGTCATGTAGGATCTACATCAACTACCCAATGGGACGCTGTAGTTTATCCTATTAGATTTTAAATTGGTATTTTTTTATTATGAATAAAGTTAAATTTTATATCTTGACGTCAGAAAACCTTGATAAGTTAAAACGACATTTCTCCCCAGAGTATACAAACTTAGAACCAAAAAGAGCGGTTGTTGTTATAAATACTAAGTGTGTTGAATATGAAAAATCTGCATCTTCATATTGCTCAGAAATAGGCGTTGAGTATTTTGTAACTGAATCGAACGGAACACCTGCTAGGGGTAAAAATATTGTACTGGATCTATTTAAATCTAGCGAAAATGATTATATGGTTCATATTGATGGTGATGATTACTTAACACCACATGGCGTCTGGGTATATGAAAATTTAGCAAATACAGATTCTCCCCCTGATGCTGTTTTTCTTTGGAGGCAAAAGGGATTAATTAGTAAGTGGTGGGAAGATGAGGGTGATACTGTTGAAACATCTGATCCATTTTGTATAGATTTTGAAGACTTACTAAATGGCGATCAAAGCCATGTGGATGATTACAGAGAAGCTGCCAGAGAAGTAGGAAGACCTATGGGAGATATAGAATACCATATCGAAAATAGTAGGTCTTTTTGGAAGTTTCAACATAAGTATTGCGAACCGTTGACTCAACATTGTAGGTTGACGTTTTTATCGAAAAAAACGGCTGAAATAAAGTTTCCAGAAGAAGTCGTAGTTGGGGAAGATACGTTACATTATTTTTTGTTGAAAGATCAGCAAAAGAAGGGAAATTTAAAAGTATTCAAAAATACAGAATATCCCCCAACATACATTTACGACCAAACTGGCGCAGGAACAGTTGTTAGGGAAAGCCTTGGGGGACAAGATACTACATGGATTGTGAAGTTCATGGATATCGCTAAAACATATGTTGGCAAGGGTATAGTTCATGAAGCATATGAGCTTCCAGAATTGTATGTAGATTATCCCGAAGGATATACGCCTAATTTATGCGGATATGATTCTGGCGGTGTCCATTTTAATGTTTTAGACCCAGTATCAAATGAAATAAATAAGGTAGAATACCCAGCAAACGCAACATACGAAAGTGTTTCGCTAGAATATAAAAGAATAAACAGTACAGGATAAAAGATATGCCAACAAAATATCAATTACACCCAGTCGACCTTCTGACAGAAACTGTTGGTGATCGAACAGACTCTTTGAGGCAAATATCTTGGAGTTATATTGGAATTAGCGAAGATAATCAGCAAGTTTCAGAATTTCATCATTGTACACATTTATCATCAGAGAATACGCCTGATAGTGAATATGTTGCATTTTCAGATCTACAAGCAAATACAGTTATGGCATGGATAGAAAATGATTTAGATAACACTATAGCTACAGAATATGAATCCGACCTCACATTAAGGCAGTATGCCCAACAAGAAATTGAAAGATGCCTTGTAGAAGAAAGGGACAATATGCACATAAACCATCAAATGCCTTGGTATTCGACACCGCTAAACCCAGAATCGACAAACGAAGAAACTCCAGAATAAAATAAAAATAAAATATGGAAAAAAGTAAAGCCAGAATATTATGCTTCTGGTGGATTGAGAAATTATCTTGACATATAAATAAAGATAAGTTATAATAGAGATTGGTGCAATATATTTATTTATGGAGGTATAATGAAGAAGCTTGTCATAAGTCTAGCAAAAAGAACTGACCGAAGAAAGCATTTTCAAGAACAAAACATTTCTTTGGAAGACTGGTCTTTTTTTGATGCTACTGATAAAGATATCCTATCCTACGACCTTCTCAAAAGAAATGGTATGTCAACCAATTTAAGTTGGCGTGACCCATATAAGAATAGAAAACTAACAAGAGGCGAGGTTGCTTGTGCGATTTCTCATAGAAACGCTTGGGCTTACTGTTTAGAAATAGACGAGCCATTATTAATTCTAGAAGATGATGCCATTATAGGCGATTCATATGACGAACAATATTATGAGTCTTTAACAAAAGAATATAATCTAATATATCTCCAAAGAAACGAAAATACCCCTGAGCGTGTAGAACCTATCAACGACATGATAGAAGTTCCAGCATACCCATATAATACAACAGCATATATCATAACTCCCGAATCTGCTAAAATATTAATGGAAACTACGTTCTTGAAGCATATTATTCCAGCTGATGAGTATTTGCCTTATATGCTACCGCACCTAAAACCTTGCGCTCTAAAAATTGACTCTGTAAAGCAGCAATCAAGAAACATACTTGCGTCAGACGTAGAGCCTGATTCTGAGGATGAATGGTTCATAGACTTCAAAACGCACCCAATAACAGTTGGAACTGATCGCAAGAAGTGTTCTGCCATGAATACGTCAGCTGCTCTCAAAGGCGTCTACCCAACTAACCTTGGCAATAATGTAGATTGGGAAGGAACTGATATGTCAGCCCAAGGTGGTGGACATAAAGTCAATTTACTTAAAAGTCATATAGAAAATTTACCAGATAATGATGTCGTTTTATTTACAGATGCTTACGATATTGTTTACAATGACGACTTAGATCAAATTACCAAAAGATATTTGGGATTCAACACAAAGGTTCTTTTTGCTGCTGAACAATACATTTGGCCAGATAAGAAACTAAAGAAAGATTTTAATAAATGTCAATCAGCCACTGAGTTTAACACTAAGTACAAATATCTAAACAGTGGTATGTTCATAGGTGTCGTTTCGGAACTCAAAAAGATACTTGAAGAAGCCGATATCGAAAATGATTCGGACGATCAACTGTTCTTTCAGAAAGCATTCCTTTCAGGCAACTATGATATTAAGCTAGACTATGAGTGTTATATTTTCCAATGCCATGATGTTGGCGTTGGTATAATCCCTAATGGTCAAATTGCTAATAATATCACAGGGTGTAGACCTTGTATATATCACGGAAACGGTGGCGACGAAGCGAAGGAGAAGTTGCGGGAAATATCGAGTAAGGTTATTTCAAAATCTCCTGATCTGTTTATTCCTATATATAATGGAATTGATATAATCGATCGGGATATGTTCATAGTTGACTTCATGTCTCAAGATCAATGCGAAAGAATGATAGAACTTTCTGAAGAGCATGGCGGTTGGAAGGGTATGGAGGGTGACAAGTTTCCAGCCCAAGAAATAAGAATAAAACAACTTGGTCTATGGGATGAAATGAAAAGTCATTGGGAAAAGAACTTATATCCTCATATAGAAAGGTTTTGGAAACCGATGGAGATGTATGGGTTGCGTGATGCGTTTACTATGAGATATGCTCTTGATACACAAACCAGCTTGAGGTTACATACTGATGCTAGTTTGGTTACAGGTTCAGTTAAACTTAATGACGATTATGAGGGTGCTATTTTAAAATTCCCCAGACAGGGTATAACTAATGAGCACGTTCCTGTTGGTAAAGCGATTATGTTCCCAGGACAAGTGACTCATGGTCATGAATGTTCAGAATTAACTAAAGGTGTAAAATATAGCCTTACTATGTGGTCGTCTAGGTATAATGGAGATGTAAATGAATTGTGATTGCGGGGCTAGTCATAGCCATAAATTTAAATTTTATGTTTTAACTTCGAGCAAGATGCCAGCACTAAGAAGGCACATTGACCCAAAGTTTAGCAACATACCAAAAGACCAATTGGTTGTTGTTATCAATACATTAAGCAAGAATCACGCAGAAGATGCAACGAATTGGTGCGAAGAAGAAGGAATTGAATACCATATAACCGAATCTAACGGAACGCCAGCATATGGTAAGAATCGCATGCTCGAACTGTTCTTGGAAAGTGATAATGATTATATGGTCATGATTGACGGTGATGATTATTTGACGCCCCATGGAGTTTATATGTATCAAGCTGTTGCTGAACAACATAACCCACCGCAAGCAATTTGCCTCAAGAATCAAATATCAACAATGGCTGATTATGAATTGATGTCAGAGAAAGGCATAAACCCCACGACTTTGAGGCTTGAAGATATACCATACAGAGTTATTCAATTCTTCACAGCTGATTGGGATTCTATCCGCAGGTCCGACGTTGTTGGCAACCTACGCAAGATGGGTTGCACTAAAGAAATGGCTAAGAAGCAAGGGGCGTGGCATCAAGAATTTTATAGAATCCAAGAAAAATATTGCGAAGCCGACGAAGCGCATTGTAGGGTCACTTGGGTTGGTAGAGAAGCAGCGAAATCCAGATTCCCAGAACACCTAATTGTCGGCGAAGATACTATCTTCTACTTCAATCTTAAACATAGACACGTAACAGAAGGTCTCGATATTAAATGTAATGACGAAATGCAACCAACGTATGTCTATGACCAAAGAACCCCAGGAACTGTATTTAATGAGGTTGATCAGGGAAGGGATTGGACATGGATGGAAAAATACAATAATGAAGTCTATAAGATGGAAGAACAAGGGGAAATACAACACCTTGATTTGCCTTTATTGACTGTTGATTACCCATACCCATACAGCCCAAATGTTTTGAAATTTGGAACTAATGGGCAGTTTGAATATAGTAATGGGGAAGAACCTGGGTTTATCGACCTTCCGAACAATTCGTCACAAAAATCTTTAAATAATGCTTATGAGCGGCTGACTAAGTTTTATAAATAGAGTAAACAAGCTCTAGAGATTACTTTTATGGCAGTTCCAGACAACAACATACGATACACTAGGATCGAAACTGAGGTCAATGAGGCTATTCAGGATCACCCAGAAATACACGATGAGCTCATCAGATATTCGTGGTCTCGAGACTCAGGGGTTGGTGGGACTTACTATGCTGGACTGAGTCATCATTCTCTTTGTAAGACAGCAATAACGTATAAAGGATTTCTTGGAATGGGAGATGGCGGCTTCCCAACTTATGGCGGTTATTCAATTAGAGAATTCAAGGGATACGATTGGGAAAACCATGGCGTTATATTCTTTCACCACGCCAACTACAGTACAATTACTGGTGCCACCTTCACCAATACCACCAACGATGCCTATACGCTGTCATATGATAGTGATGACAGTAGCACATTTTATGTCGGGGCAACGGGGCGATCATCTTATTTCCTAGGACCTGTGATCGCTGGTACTAAAATAAAAACCATATTTGAGAATCCAGGTAGTAATTTTAGTTCCAACGTTAGCCATAAGGTTACTTTTGAGATAAACAACTTTAAGTCAAACGCATCTATTAGTAGTAACAATTCTTCTGCTTCCGGCATGCTTCTTGTTACCATAAGTAACGGATATCATATTGACCGAGTAGAAGCTAGGTGGGAACTAGACAATTACCATACGACATCGGCTGCGCAAAATGGTTATATCGCTGCCGCCTATGCTAGGACATATAGAAATGGTACTAGCACCACTGGCTACACATATGGCACAAATAAATCAATTACCGTTAGTACCGATGGAGGAACCAACCGAGGATATACGTCATCTGCCTTTCGCAGAGTAACGCCTGAGTTGTTCGGTGGGACTGACTTGGGTAATTTTAGCTGGTCTGATACTAATAGCTTCATTTCCGAGCTCTCTTGCCAAGCCTTTAGCCCACCAGCGCCACAGATGGATCGTTCCACATCATTGAAATTGAATTCAGGCGGGTATTATGGGTTCACGCTTAGATTTTATCACTCAGCAGCTACAAGAGATTACACAGAATTGCAAGTCCGTGCAGCACATAAACCTTACTCCTCTAGTAATAGTTTAAGTGGCAGAAAGCAAATGTACGCAACTGCGCGGAGCTATTAGTAACCGATACCAGGAACAGGTTCTAACTGTTATAAATAGAGTCAGAATAAACTAATTTGAGACTCTTAATATGGCGAATCCCGCATCTAGAACACAATTAAAAGATTATTGCCTTCGTAGACTTGGTGCGCCTGTCGTAGAAATTAATGTTGACGATGATCAAGTTGACGATAGAATTGATGATGCTCTTGCGTTCTATCGCGATTATCACTATGACGGCACCGAGCGTACATATAGAAAACACCAAGTCACCCAAACAGATATCGACAATGGATACATTACAGTTCCAGATACCATAACTGGTGTTATTAATATCTTCCCAATAGGAACTGGCTTACAGGCAAATAACCTATTTAATCTAAGATACCAAATAACTCTAAATGAAGTCCACGATTGGGCTGGTGAGAAACTACAGAACTATGTAGCTTCAATGGAACGAATTGCTATGCTTGAAGAAATTCTTGTGGGCAAGCAACCATTAAGATATAACCGCCATACTGATAAGATTCATATTGATATGGACTGGAAACTAAGAGCACCAGTTGGGACTTATATTATTGTCGAATGCTACCAAGTCTTAGACACAAGCGTGAATACAGGCGTTTGGGGCGATTGGTGGTTGCGGCAATATACAACTGCCCTGATCAAAAGGCAGTGGGGCGAAAATCTTAAAAAGTTTGAAGGAATGCAACTTCCAGGTGGTGTGACATTTAATGGTCAAACGATTTGGCAAGAGGCGACCGAAGAAATACAAAAACTCGAAGAAGAAGTACAGAAGAATTTCTCCATGCCAGCCATGGATATGATAGGCTAAATTATGCCAACTACAAACTTGTATTTTAACAACCATGCGTTTAGTGGCGAACAAAACCTTATAGAAGATTTGATTATCGAATCAATTAAAATTTATGGGGTTGATTGCTACTATATGCCAAGAACGCTTGTCGCTGAAGATTTGGTATTTGGTGAAGACACCTTGTCTAAGTTTGATCATGCATATATGATAGAAATGTATATCAAGTCAGTTGATGGGTTTGAGGGTGAGGGAGATTTCCTTTCCAAGTTTAATGTTGAGATCCGTGACGAAATGGTTCTTACAGTATCACAAAGAAGATTTGGTGAAGAAATATCGACTCAAGATACCACTAATGATATTGGTCGACCTGCCGAGGGAGACTTGATTTACTTCCCATTAAATAATAAAGTGTTTGAAGTTAAGTTTGTTGAGCATGAATCTGTATTTTATCAGATGGGTTCGTTGCAGACATATGACCTTCGTTGCGAGTTGTTTGAGTATAGCCATGAAAGAATTGACACTGGCATTGCTGCTATTGATGCGGTTGAAGATGTTTATGGTGGCGATTACTTAGAGGAACTATTGCTAGAAGATGGCTCTGCCCTGAATACTGAAGACGATTCCTTAATTACCGTCGAAGCTTCAGTGGCCAAGAAGCCTGAAGATAGCGATTCAGGTGCAACTAATGAGCAATATAAATCTAGTGCTATTGACTTCATAGACTTCAGCGAGATGAACCCATTTAGCGAAGGGGAGAGTTGGTAATGTTTGGCGGTTATTTTTATCACGGAGCAATCCGAAAATATATTATAATGTTTGGCTCAATGTTTAACGATATTGATGTTGTTCGTTATGACAAGCAAGGAAATAGAGTACAGGGGATTAGAGTTCCGATAGCATATGGTCCAAAAGAAAAGTTCCTTGCTAGGTTGAATCAAGATCCAGGGTTGGATAGACAAGTAGCAACTCAGTTGCCAAGAATGTCTTTTGAAGTGACCGATATGGCATATTCTCCCACCAGAACTCTTAATAAGATGCAGAGAAATACTTCTCTTAATGGCGGTAGTAATAACACTATGCGCTCACAGTTCACGCCTGTTCCTTATGATATAAGTATTACGTTATCAGCTATGTTTGCTAACAATGAAGATGCGGTTCAGGTTGTTGAGCAGATATTGCCATATTTTAGACCAGAATTTACACATAGCGTGAAGTTGGTTCCAGAGATAGAACAATACTATGATATCCCAACGGTACTTCAAGGCATGACGATTGAAGATACATATGAAGCAGATTTTCAAACCCGCAGAGCTATTATATACTCTTTTAACTTTGTCGTCAAGGGTTATATCTTCGGTCCAGTTTCTAATAAGGGAACTATTAAAAGAACTGTTGTTGACTTTAATATACCTTCTGGCGATACGTTGGTGAATGCAGCTGAGGGTCCAAATAAGCGGTTGGTATTAACGCCTGGACTATTAGCGAATGGATCGCCAACTTCAATATCAGCCGATAGCGTTTCAGCAGGGAGCATTTCAGCTAATTCTGATTACGGGTTTGCGTTCGATAGTGAAGACTTTTTCGACGGTGAAACAAGATAATAATATGAGCATTAATTATGAAAAATATAGTAACAGACAATTTGAATGAAATATTTGACGTAGAGTCTGAGTTGGTAGATGATAGTAGACCTCCAATCGTTCGAGAAGAAAGAACCGACCTGCCTGACGATATAGCAAAAGATTACACATACGCAAGAGAAAACCTTTACGATGTTATTGAGAAGGGCAGTTCTGCCCTTGACGAACTAGTACATTTAGCAAAGGCTAGTGAGCACCCAAGAGCGTTTGAGGTCGTTTCGCAGTTGACCAAGACGCTAGTTGATGCTAATAAAGATTTACTCGAAATACAAAAGAAAGTAAAGTCCCTCAGAAAAGAAGATGAGCAGAAAGGTCCAAATAGCGTGACTAACGCATTATTCGTAGGAAGCACTTCTGAGTTACAAAAATTAATTAAAGGCGATGTCGAAGATGTATGATTATAAATGTAAAGTGGTAAAGGTGGTTGACGGTGATACAGTCGATGTAGATATTGATCTGGGATTTGGTGTCTGGATGCGCGATGAGCGTGTTCGTGTTATGGGGATTGATACGCCTGAATCTAGAACTCGCGACTTGGTTGAAAAGAAGTTCGGTTTAGCTGCGAAGGAAAGACTCAAAGGGTTACTCGGAAAAACATCAGTCCTTAGAACGCAAGTGAGTAAGTCTGGGGAGGACATGAAGGGGAAATTTGGTCGCATTCTTGGCGACTTTGATGTGTATTGCACTAAGACTGATTCATGGCGACCAGCTACTAAGGTTATGATTGAGGAAGGTCATGCTGTTGAATATCATGGTCAAAGTAAAGATGACATTAAAGAAGCCCACCTCGCTAATAGAGAAAGATTGTGGGAAGAGGGTGTAGTTCCACGTGGCTAGTGAAACTTACAACGGTAATCAACTCCTAAAGCGCAAAGGCGTTCAGATACAGTGGGAGCATGATCACGTTAAGGAATTTATAAAGTGTTCCTCAGACCCGATTTATTTTGCTGAAAAGTATATTCAAATAGTACACGTTGACCACGGGTTGATACCCATGAATCTTTATGATTATCAGCGTGAGATTATTAATAAGATTTCTCATAATAGACGTGCTGCTGTTGTAACTTCCAGACAGGCTGGTAAGACTACAACTGCCGTGGCGGTTATCTTACACTTTATTCTTTTCCAAGAGCATAAGACTGTGGCGCTCCTAGCCAACAAGGGTGATGCTGCCCGTGAGATTCTTGATCGTATTAAGATTGCGTACGAAGCATTACCGCAGTGGATGCAACAAGGTGTAGTTGAATGGAACAAAGGTTCGGTTCAGTTCGAGAATGGCTGCAAGATTATTGCTGCTGCGACTTCTTCATCTGGTATTCGTGGTAAATCTGTATCGTTCCTGTATATTGATGAGACTGCGTTTGTTGAGAACTGGGATGAGTTCTTTGCTTCCGTATTCCCAACGATATCTTCTGGTGATACAACTAAGATTCTACTGACGTCAACGCCAAATGGGTTGAACCACTTTTACAAAACATGCGAAGGCGCAAGAGAAGGGTCTAATGGTTATGAGTTTGTCGAAGTTTTATGGAAGGATGTTCCAGGAAGAGATGATAAGTGGAAGCTAGAAACTCTACAGGCAATGGACTTTGATTACGAAAAGTTTTCTCAGGAATATGAGTGTCAATTTCTAGGGAGTTCGGGTACATTGATCGAAGGTAGTAAGCTAAAATCAATGGTAACTAAAGAACCAGCTATAGATAATGGTACGATGAAGCAGTATGAGAGGCAAGCAGAAGGTAGAGCGTATGCGTGTGTCGTCGATGTTTCTCGTGGTAAAGGATTGGATTATTCGGCATTTCAGATTATAGATGTAACCGAAATGCCATATAGGCAAGTTTGTGTGTATAGAGATAACTATATCACTCCAGCAGAATATGCCGAAGTAATATATAGAGCGTGTAAATCGTATAATGACGCAACAACCCTGATAGAAATTAATGATATTGGTGAGCAGGTTGCAGAATTACTACATTTTGAGTTTGAGTATGAGAACATATTATTCACCGAAAGCGCAGGAAGGTCTGGTAAAAGAATATCTTCTGGATACAGTAAGCGTTGTGATAAAGGTATAAGAACAACAAAAACAGTTAAGTCGGTTGGCTGTTCAATTTTAAAACTTTTAATTGAACAAGACCAGTTGATAATAAATGATTTTCAAACGATAAAGGAATTGTCTACATTTTCAAGGAAAAGGAATTCGTTTGAAGCTGAGTCGGGTGCGCATGATGATCTGGTCATGTGCCTTGTTTTATTTGCTTGGTTATCTGATCAAGCATACTTTAAAGAAATTACAGACATTAATACACTGATTGAGCTCAAAGAGAAATCTGAGAAAGAGATGATGGACAATTTATTACCATTTGGATTCCATGATGACGGAATGCCAGATGAAAACATTATAGAATATCCTACGCAAGATCCTTTTGGTGACAGCGATTATGTCACCAATGGGAACTTTGATAATTACTAAACATCGTGTTTTTATAAATATCATCAGTTGAATAACTATAAAAACTCTATTTTTTAAGGAGAATAGCAATGCCTTTCCAAGTAAGTCCTGGAGTTAATGTAAGTGAGATTGATCTCACAACGGTAGTGCCTGCCGTAGCAACCACTGAAGGTGGTTTAGTAGGCGAATTCCGTTGGGGTCCAGCTGGTACACGTGTACTACTAGATTCGGAAGATCGACTTGTAAACATTTTCCAAAAACCCAACACCAATACTGCTGAGGATTTCTTCACAGCAGCAAACTTTTTATCATACGGTAATGCCCTGTATGTGGTTCGCGAGACCCCGACTGGTGCGTTAAACTCTGCCCAAGTATTATCAGACGCTACTTTGTTTAAGCAAGGCGCTGATAGCACTAACTGGCCAACAACAGCACCAGCTGGCGGTTCTTTCTTTTTCGGTAAGTATGCTGGAGCACTAGGTAACTCTTTGCGTGTTTCTGTATGTCGCGATTCAGTTGACTACAGCTCAAGCACTGATACTTTTGAATATACAATTGCCAGAAATAGTGACAAATTAAATCTTCTAAACACTAATGTTGGTTCCGTCACTGGCGTTCTAGCGGTTGGTGATATTGTAGAACTCGGTGCCGAAAAGCAAAGAATTAAAATTAAATCAATCGCTACTGCTACATCTGATCTTGATGCTGATGCAGCTTCAGATGATGTACTAGTAACTCTAGAAGCAAAATATAAGGGTGATGCTGTTACTACTGTTGGCGCTGCTGCGGCAATTGTTCGTCACTGGGAATTCTCTGATGTGTTCGACACAGCTCCAGGAACTTCTGCTTATGCTTTGGCTAATGGTTCTGCAAATGATGAGATCCACGTAGTTGTTGTTGATGCGGGTGGTGAATTCAGTGGTACTGCTGGTTCAATCCTAGAGACTTATAACGGTCTTTCTCTTGCATCTGATGCTAAAACCGAGCAAGGCGCAGGTAACTTCTGGTTTAATGTACTTAATACACAGTCTCAATATGTTGCTGCTTTTGATGGGGCAATCTTTCCTAATGCTGGTACAACAGTATCTGCATCAACTGGCGCTGAAGCTGCGTTTGGCGGAACTGGAGATACTACTATCTCAACTCTAGCACGTGGCGTTAGACTTTCTGGTGGTAAGGATGCTACTGCTAGCACAACTTTACTGACCGCTGCTCAAAAGATTGCTGGTTATGACCTATTTAAGAACGCTGAAGACGTTGACGTTTCCTTCTTATTAGGCGGTAACGCTGACCAGACTCTAGCATTAAAGTTGATTGACATCGCTGAATCTCGTAAGGATTGTCTTGCGGTTCTTTCTCCTGAAAAAGATGATGTTGTAAACGCTGGTATCAATACAAGAGATAATGTTATCGAATTCCGTGACAGCTTATCTTCAACTTCATACGCAGTTATGGATTCTGGTTGGAAATATCAGTACGATAAGTACAACGATGTATACCGCTGGGTTCCACTAAATGCTGATACTGCTGGTCTGATGGTTCAAACTGACTTGACTCGTGACCCATGGTACTCACCTGCTGGTTATAACCGTGGCAACATGAAGAATGTTGTTAAGTTGGCTTACAACCCAGGAAAGGGTGATCGTGATCAACTGTACAAGAAAGGTATTAACCCAGTTGTTACTCAACCTGGACAGGGTACTGTATTGTTTGGCGATAAGACTTTGCTAAGCAAACCATCTGCCTTTGATCGTATCAATGTTCGTCGCTTGTTTATCGTTCTCGAAAAAGCTATTGCTACTGCTGCTAAGTTTACTCTGTTTGAATTCAACGATGAGTTTACTCGTAGCCAGTTCACTAATTTGGTTGTTCCTTTCCTACGTGACGTACAAGGTCGACGTGGTATTACAGACTTCCAAGTAGTATGTGACGGATCTAACAATACTGGAGAAGTTATTGACCGAAATGAATTTATCGGCGATATCTATATCAAACCAGCTCGTTCTATCAACTTCATTCAGCTGAATTTCGTTGCGGTTCGTAGCGGTGTAGAATTCTCTGAAGTAGTTGGTCGAGTGTAATAAATATAACGTATAGAATCGGGAGATACGAAAATGGCGTTTAATGTAAATGAGTTCTCTGGAGCTTTAAAGGGAGGTGGAGCTCGTGCTTCACTTTTCCAAGTTCAGATTACTAATCCAATCAACGGTGTTGCTGATGCGCAAGTACCATTTATGGTAAAAGCTGCTCAAGTACCAGCATCAACTCTTGGTGTTATCGAAGTTCCTTACTTCGGTCGTCAGGTAAAAATTGCTGGTAACCGCACTTATGCTGAGTGGGCACCTACGATTATCAATGATGAAGACATGGCTATTCGCAATGCTATGGAGCAGTGGTCAAATGCAATCAACTCTGCTCAAGGTAATGTGACTACAGCTGGAGGAACTGCTCCTAGTTTGTATAAGTCGAATGCTCAAGTTACTCAATACTCAAAAGACGGATCTATTCTCCGTGTTTACAATTTCGTTGGTATTTACCCAACTGAAATTGCTGCTATTGATTTGGCTTGGGACAGCGAAGCTATCCAGGAGTTCGGTGTGACATTCCAGTATGATTATTGGGAAGTTGTTGGCGGAACTACTGGCGACGCTGGCGGGATTTAATCCTAAAAAGTGATCATGGGGTGTTCATATAAATAAGTATGACACCCCAATTATTATGAGGAAAATACCATAATGGCTATAGAACTATTCGGCTTTCAAATAGGGCGCAAAGAAGATGAGTTACCTCCGACGGTACAGTCATTTGCGCCACCACCAAATACAGATGGCGCTCTGAATGTCACCGAAGGCGGTGCTTTCGGCACAACTGTAGATCTAGATGGTGCAGCCAAAAACGAAGCAGCATTAATTACTCGTTATAGAGAAATGTCCCTGCAAAGCGAATGCGATAAAGCTATTGACGATGTATGTAATGAAGCTATTATATTTGATGGTACTGATGGCTCTGTTGATGTTATACTTAATGACATAAAACAGCCCAGTTCTATCAAGAAAAGAATTCGAGAAGAATTTACTGAAGTCTTAGATTTGCTGAATTTTAAGAATCAGGGATATGAAATTTTCAGAAACTGGTATGTTGACGGAAGGATATATTACCATATCATGATCGATACCAAATTCCCAAGGGATGGTATCAAAGAATTGCGTTATATTGACCCTCGTAAAATTAAAAAGATGAGAGTCGAGAAAAGAGATAATAAAAATACAAATGCCCAAGGCGATACTCAAGTATCGGCTAAGAAATATGATGAGTATTTTGTTTATTCCGCTCGAGGTGTATCTGCTGGTAATCAGGGCGTTAAGATTTCGTTAGACTCTATCGCATTTTCTCACTCTGGGTTGATGGACGAAAGAAATAGTATGGTTTTGAGTCACTTGAATAAGGCTATAAAACCAATGAATCAGTTGCGCATGCTTGAAGATGCGACTGTTATCTACCGTTTGGCTCGTGCGCCAGAGCGTAGAATATTTTATATAGACGTGGGTAACTTGCCTAAAGCTAAAGCTGAGCAATACCTGCGTGACATGATGGTTAAGCATAAGAATAAATTAGTGTATGATGCCAACTCTGGTGAGGTTCGTGATTCCAGAAAGCATCTAACTATGCTAGAAGATTATTGGCTACCTCGTAGAGAAGGAAGTAGTGGTACCGAAATTAGTACACTTCCAGGTGGACAAAACCTTGGTGAAATGGACGATGTTGAATACTTCAGAAGAAAGTTGTATGAATCATTAAACGTACCAGTATCAAGGTTAGAATCTGAAAATCAATTTAATATTGGTAGAGCTTCGGAAATCAACAGAGATGAGTTGAAGTTTTCCAAATATATTGCTAGGCTCAGAAGTCGCTTTGTCGAATTGTTCTATATACTACTAGAAAAGCAACTTCTATTGAAAGGTGTTATCACAAAGGATGAATGGTCTGACATTAAGAAAGGTCTGCGGTTTGACTTCCTTGAAGATAATCACTTTGCTGAGTTAAAGAAATCAGAGATACTGCGTGAAAGGTTGTCTTTGGTACAAGATGTTGATCAGTTTGCTGGTAAATACTATTCTCAAGATTGGATTCGTAGAAATGTATTAATGCAATCTGAAGAAGAAATTGATAAAATCGACAGTCAAATCGCCCAAGAAGATAATGGCGAAGACGATGATGCTGATTTTTAAGTATAAATAGATTTGGAGAATATTATGAGCGAGCAAGAAGAAGTTACTGTTACATCAATCGACGCTGTGAATATGGCAGCTGATAGCGATGTAAACGGATTTAAAAGTGCTATCAATGATTTGTTAATGGATAAAGTAAGAGATGCTGTAGATATAAAGCGGTTTGATGTTCAGGCTAGTTTTATGTCTCAAGATGAACCAGAAGAAGTAGAAACTACGACAGAGGAATAGCAATGGCTATCAAAAGATTTAAATCATTCGTTGCCGAAGAAAACACCGCTGATGACTTGAGCAAAACTGCTGGGGAAACTCCAGAAAAAGATTTAGCGCCTAAAGCTAAGGGCGAGAAAGAGTTTGCTGACAAGCATAAGATGACTGTAACTAAGCACCCTGTAGCTGGCGACCACCAGTTTGATGGCGACCGTGCTGAAATCACCGAAGGGAAAGCTAAGAAAGAAGAAACATGCCCAGAGTGTGAAGGTGAGGGCGAAGACTGTGAATGCCCTGAAGAAGACGATGAGGAATCTGACTTGTCGGAAGGCAAAGTCGTAGATCAACTTCAAGCTATCACAAAAAGCAAATCTGCTAAAAAAGTTAAGTTCGGTAATGGTAAGAGCGAAGAACTCGATATGACCACTGCTGCAGCTTTGCTAAATATGCTTAAGAAACTAAAGCCAGCTAATAAAGCAAAGGCTGAGAAAATGTTGGAGAAATCGCCTGAGGGTATGTTCCAACTATTAGACGTTGCGTTTGGAGGCAAATAATGAAAGTATTAGCTAATACAGTTCCGCTTGCTGCTCTTACAACTAGCGTTAAAGGCGACCAGTCAGTTCGTTTGGTTGCTGGCGCTGCTGGCGATGTGACTATCAGAAATGCTGCTGACAGTGCTGATTTTGCTGTTCTTACTATGGTAGCAAATGAAGTTATAGTTTTAAACTTAGAGCCTGGACAGGGTCTGCGTGGCGCAAATACTTTTAAAGCTACTCCGATCGCAAGATCGGGAATTTAAAAAAAAGGAAACTAAGATGAAATTAATCTGCGAAGTAAATGAAGATATCAATTATCTGACAGAAGCCAAAGATGATAATGGCAAGAAGTCATATTTCATCGAAGGTGTTTTCTTGCAAGGCGATATTAAGAATAGAAACGGTCGAGTATATCCCGCAGAAGTTCTTGATAAAGAAATCGCTAGATATAATAAAGAATATGTAGAAAAGAACCGTGCGTATGGTGAGTTAGGTCACCCGCAAGGTCCAACTATTAATTTAGAGCGTGTATCTCATATGATTACAGGTTTGAAGCGTGATGGTTCAAACTTTATGGGACGTGCTAAGATTATGACTGAAACTCCATACGGTGCGATTGTTAAGTCGCTTATGGATGAGGGTGCCCAATTAGGTGTATCTTCACGTGGTATGGGTACAGTCAAACCGAATGGGAAAGGAGTAGCTGAAGTGCAAAACGACTTCTACTTGGCCACCGCAGCTGATATTGTAGCAGACCCATCTGCTCCAGATGCATTTGTCCAAGGTATCATGGAAGGTAAAGAGTGGGTTTGGGAGAACGGAATCATCCGTGAAGCTACCATAGCCGATTATCGAAATGAGATTAAAACATCTTCTAAGAAAGAGCTTGAAGAAGCTAAGATTAGAGTGTTTGAAGATTTTATTTCTAAATTATAATTTTTATAAATAAGCGTGTTAACCAATTAATTTGTACAGGAGATATCCGATGTCTGATCAAGACTTAAAAGAGCTAGACGAAACTCTTGCTGAAGAGCAAGAAATCGTTGAAGCTTCAGCGGAGAAAGAAGTTGATGGGGAGAAAGCTGCTGATGAAGTCGCTTCTACCGTCAAGAAATCCGCACCAAAACAAGCACCTGTACCCAAGACTAAGTCTGGCATGATCAACGCTATGCTTGACGCAGTTAAGGGTAAGAAAAAAGATGACCTCGCAGCTTCATATGAGTCTATTATGTCTGCTATGAAAGTTGAAGGGTTTGAAGCTGCTGAAGAAGTTGCTGAAGAAACACAGTCAATCAAAGAAATTCGTCAGATCTCTTCTGAAGATGTTTCTGTTTCTGAAGATGTTGAAGCAATGTTTAGCGGTGAAGAACTTTCTGAGGAATTCACTACTAAAGCTACTACTATCTTTGAAGCTGCTGTAGTATCAAAAGTAAACCAAATCCTAGAAACAGTTACTGTTGATTTTGAAAGCGACCTTGAAACTGAGAAAGTTCAAATCGCTGAGAAACTCTCTGAGCAAGTAGACTCTTATCTTGAGTATGTTGCTGAAGAGTGGATGAAAGAAAACGAACTAGCTGTTGAGCAAGGTATCCGTTCTGAGATTGTTGAGAACTTCATGACTGGGCTACGTGGTCTGTTCACTGAAAACTATATCGACATTCCAGAAGAGAAAGTTGACTTGGTAGACGAGTTGGCTGGAAAGGTAACCGAGCTTGAATCTTCAATCAATGAAGAAATGGAAAGAAACATCGTGCTTCGTAAGGAGTTAGTTGAGGCTAAGCAATCTGCTATCTTGACTTCTGCTTGTGAAGGTATTACTGAGTCTCAAGCTGCTAAGCTGCAGTCACTAGCTGAAGGCGTTGCCTTTGACGATGCTGATTCTTATGCTGCTAAACTTGAAACTCTGAAAGAAAGCTACTTCCCAAAGGAAGAAGTTATTTCTGAAGAAGTAGTAATCGATGAAGATGAACCTCTTGAGTTATCAGAAGAGGCTACACCTGCTAGCGACCCTAGCATGAATGCATACTTGAATGCCATTTCGAAAAGCATTAAAAAGTAACATATTATAAATAAACTGTATTAATAAAAAAGGTCTTATTTAAGGAGAACCTATAATGTATCAAACTGACGAACTTCAAAAGAAGTGGCAACCTGTATTAGAGCACGCTGATCTCCCTGAGATTGCTGATGCTCACAAGCGTTCAACAGTAGCCACCTTGTTAGAAAACCAAGAACGAAACGCAATGGAGCAAGCTGCTCAAAGTGGTGGCGCATTCCGTCCTTCACTATTAGGCGAAGCTGCACCAGCTAACGCAACTGGCGGTAGTGTAGACAATTTTGATCCAGTATTGATCAGCCTTGTTCGTCGCTCTATGCCAAACCTAATTGCATATGATGTATGTGGCGTTCAGCCAATGACTGGTCCTACTGGTCTTATCTTTGCAATGAAATCACGCTATAGTGGTCAAACTGGTGACGAAGCATTATTCGACACTATCGACACTACTTTCAGTGGTTCTGCTTTTGGTAACACTGCTTCTCAAGTAACCATCGGTAATGGTGCTGCTGGTCGTGCTGCTGGTGCTGCTACTGGTACTGCTCCTTCTGGTACTTACACAGTATCTACTGGTATGGACACTGCTAATGCTGAAGGTCTAGGCGACGGTGCTGCTAATGGCTTTAACGAGATGGCATTCTCAATTGATAAAGTTTCTGTAACTGCTGTAAGCCGTGCGCTTAAAGCTGAGTACACTATGGAACTTGCTCAAGACTTGAAAGCTATCCACGGCTTAGACGCTGAACAAGAACTAAGCAATATCTTGTCTTCAGAAATCCTTGCTGAAATCAACCGTGAAGTAATTCGTACTATCAACATCACTGCTACTGCGGGTGCTGCTACTGATACTACTGCTGCTGGTACTTTCGATCTAGACACTGACTCAAACGGTCGTTGGTCTGTTGAGAAGTTCAAAGGTTTGATCTTCCAAATCGAGCGTGATGCTAACAAGATTGCTAAAGACACTCGTCGTGGTAAAGGTAACGTGATGATCTGTTCATCTGACGTTGCTTCTGCTCTGAACATGGCTGGCGTACTTGATTACACTCCTGCTCTTAGCAATAACCTACAAGTAGATGATGCTGGTAATACTTTTGCTGGCGTACTGAACGGTCGTATCAAAGTATACATCGATCCTTACACTACTGGCAACTACTACACTCTTGGCTACAAAGGTACTTCTGCCTTTGACGCTGGCTTGTTCTACTGCCCATATGTGCCTCTACAAATGGTACGTGCTGTTGGCGAGAATACTTTCCAGCCAAAAATTGGCTTTAAGACTCGTTACGGTATGGTTGCTAACCCATTCGCTACTAGCGAAGGCGCTGGTATCGTTGGTACTGATTCTGCCGACAAGAACATCTACTACCGTCGTGTAACAGTTGCTAACCTTATGTAAGCAATAAAAACAAGATCTGTTTTAACAGACGTTTTAAGGGGTGGCTTCGGCTACCCCTTTTTTTATGCTTATAAATAGAACGGTTGATAATAATGTTAACCGAGTTAAATGTTAATCGACTTTATGGTATAATAAAATGTACAGTGATTTTCTAGTAAGTGTTGGTTACATTGTTGGTGCTGTTACGTTATACTTCGGCTTTTGTTTGTTTTTGGATTTGTTAGAGTACTTGATTGTATAAATGATACTGGCAAGAGCGAATAAATAAGTAAAAGAGCATAGGATTTAACTTGGCAAGGCTGCCTACTAATAGGATATATAAATGGCAAATCAAAGCACACAACCTGACAATAAAAGTTTCCTATCCCCCATCGGGTTTAGGTTTGCGTGTAAGCGTTTACCCCATGTAAACTATTTCTGCACAGCAGCAACGATACCCGATATCACATTGGGCGAAACGTCTTCAGTTGATAACCCATTTATCAAGTTACCTGTTCCTGGGGATAAATTGTCGTTTGGTCGATTAGATTTAACCTTTCGTGTTGATGAGGACATGAAGAACTTTCAAGAAATCTACAATTGGTTGGTCGCACTCGGATATCCTGATAACTTTGAACAGCGTGGCGCTATAGGAAGAAGAACCCAAGCATCGGTTGGTGAGGTATATTCAGATGCTTCGCTTATGGTTATGACTGGTAATATGACGCCAAATATTGAGATATCGTTTTTAGATCTGT
>Ga0209716_1000731_pt1:0-22500 | contig 28745 bp, 11 predicted proteins | sample COGITO_mtgs_1205_FD_184811 | JGI IMG/M metagenome (GOLD analysis project Ga0209716, IMG submission 184811) | Pelagic marine microbial communities from North Sea - COGITO_mtgs_120531 (SPAdes) (version 2) | ecosystem: Environmental > Aquatic > Marine > Epipelagic ...
CTATTGATTATGCTTTTGTGGATTATGATGTCTTGAATCATACAAACCAAGTTGCTATCGGACTGAAATTCTGATGAATAAATATATACACCAAGTAAGTTTTGTTTTACTCTTTTTTTCAGGTCAAGTTACTTTTTCACAGGAATGTAACTCAAATGCAGGATCAGATATTATAATTTGTGATGGCGATGGAAGTAACAGTAATTACACACACCTTAATGGAAGTCTTTCTTCAATAAGCAGTGGCGATATTAATTATGAATGGACCGTCTTAAATAGTGTTGGTGATGGTTCTAATGATGAAACTTTAGTCATTACTAGTGGTGAATCTGATGAAGTAGATCCTCGATTTAAATACCCAGAAGACCTTTCAGCCGATACAGAGTTTTTGGTGCAACTTAGAATTTTTAATGATGAGAATACATGTGAATCCTTAGACACTGTTTCAGTAACTATTAAATCGAATATGTGCCCACGATCTGATGCTGGAGATGATCAAGCTTTAAGTAATGGATGTGACTTTCTTCTTACTTTAGATGGTTCAGGTTCTGAGGATCCTCAAGACGAAGAAATTTCCTTTCAGTGGCGTTCCCTTGATGGTCTTGATGGTAACCTTATTAATTCCAATAGTGCAAATGCAACTTTTGAATTTCCTAGCACAGATAGCGATCAATCTTTTTACTTTGTACTGACTGTAACGGATTCTGAGCAAAGTAGCAGTGATACAATGCAAGTGTTGTACAGTGATAATGATGCACCAATAGCTAATGCCGGGGGTAATGTAACTAGTTGTGAATATCAGTTCTACCTTACTGGAAAACAATCTTACGACATAAATAAAAATAGTTTGAGTTATTCTTGGTCATCATTAGATGGTCTAGAATTGTCAGAAACATCATCGAGTAAGTCTTTAATAACAAGTCCTATAAACCTAAATGAGGACACTTCATATAGAATTGCTTTAGAGGTTTTTGATGGTAGTTGTTATGGCTATGACACTACTTTAGTGACTATAAAAGCAAATTTATGTCCAGTTGCAGAAGCTGGAAAGGATGCTAGAATACCAAAGTTTCAAGCTCAATCAGTAATGCTCGATGCCTCGTTATCTACAGATGCTGACGGGGAGATAGTGAGCTATGAATGGAAAGATCCTGATGGCGTTATTTTACAGGATGCAAGAATTGAAGTTTTAGATCTTAATCTAGATTTAGATTATTCTAAATATGTTTATACACTGAAAGTTGTAGATAATGAAAATTCAATCAGTGAAGATACTGTTAATGTCATTTTTAGTAATTTTTCTTCGCCTTCTAGTCCAACAGTATATGCAGTTGCGAGTCATGGGCAGGTTTTAATTTCTTGGGATGCTTCATCCGAAGCATCTTATGATTCTCTTACAGGTTATTCTGACTTTGAAGGGTATAAGTTATATCGTTCTATTGATGGAGGCGAGACTTGGGGGGGAGACAAAGATAAACTCTATAATTTTAATGGTGATTTTGTTGGCTGGGTCCCTTATGCTCAATTTGATTATAGTTATAATGAAGATTATAATCATTGTATCTACAATCACAATGGAGATTGTGAATCTGAAGATATGCGTAATGTCTCAGTGAGTGGGTTGGATCCATATCTTCCAAGATTTAGTCTCGGTTCAAATACGGGTCTTGAATATTCATATGTAGATTCAAATGTGATTGACGGAGTTGAGTATTCTTATACTGTTACAGCTTATGATATGGGACTTCCTAAAATTGAATTATCGCTAACTGAATCTGATTCTTCTGGTATTTTTGATGCAGATACAATTTGGGGTAGTTCTAATCCCGCTCGTTTCATAGGTCCAGATTCTATAATCTTTTATAATAACTTTAGGGCTAAAATAAGATCAGAAGAAAACCCTCAAAGAGGTTTTCCATTTTTAGAGTCAAATAAAGGGGATAGTAGTTCTCATAATTTTATCACAGTAGTCCCCGGTTATACGGCGCTAGATATAGCCTTTCCTGAAGCAAGTGACATTGAAGCCCTCTTTACGTCAAGCGCTGAAAATATTGGAACTGGAGATAGAGATTATTTTATAGTTGATAGAAATAATATTGTTCAAGACATGGTTAAGTATGAAATACAAGCTTCTCAAAGTAGTTCGGCTGTGGATGGGATGGCATGTGAAGACCCTCAAGTTTATGGTTTTGTGGTTTCTGATTCTCTTGGCACACCTAAAAACACTTTAACTTATTATGAAAATAATTTGACTTATCTTGAAAAAGACTCTTTAAGTGGCCTACCTGGTGCTGTACTTGAGAACGAGTCGATTATAATTCCTGATTATAATGTGATCTCATCAGTTGATAAGTGGAGTGAACAGTTCAAAGGGATACGTTTTAAGATGGAAAATAAAATCCCATTAAATATTTCTGCGGTTCCCACTGTTAGCCTAGATACAACTTTATGGTCTTGGTCAGAGCCTGATAGTCTAGAAATGGATAGTGCTACAGCTTTTAACTTGAATTACGCCATGTATCCTTTTCTTTCCTATACAAATGTCGCAAGTTATCTAAGAAGGTTGAACTTCGATTACAAAATAGAGTTCTTTTCAGAACCTGTTGGGGATACTATTTCTATTACGAATGCTTCAGGCCTTGGAAAAATGTACTTTCCTTTTAGAATTACAAACATGTGGACCGGAAAAAAAGTTGGTCTAGGTTGTAATGATTATGGATCCTTTGATGCTTCGCCAATTGATTTTTCTAATGGTGCTGGAAACTATGTTTGGACTCCTGGAGAAGATATATTCCTTATTAAAGATTCCTTGAAAATAGGAGGTCTCTGGGTTGAAGCGTATAACTACAATTTGGATCTTGCCATTCCATTATCAAATTCTGTGAAAAGCAATAGAGCATATAATTCAAATAAATCTTATGATTTGGGTGAAGAGGTGTTTTTTCAGGGAAGTCTGTGGTATGCTTTTACTCCTGCTGATGCAGGCATAGAACCAGTCTCTGTTCATGAAGATATGGAAGATGATGGTGAAAGAAATAACCCTTGGCGTCCAGTATATCCATGGCAAGGTGGAAGTTCATCATGGGCCGGAGAAGAGTTTGCAATTGGACCAGGTGATAAAGAGTTATTAATCAAACCAAATAAATTATTCGTTGACGGGGATAATTGGTTTTCTGATATGTCAAAATTAGGTGAGCAAGTAGGTATATCTGATACTCTTTGTTTGGACTCGATAAAAGTAGTTCCAAACCCTTACAAAGCAGCTTCTGCATTTAATGAGACTCCAAACTCTAGAAAAATTAGATTTACTCATCTTCCAACATCATGCCAAATTTCAATCTATACAGTTGCTGGGGAACATGTAACAACCTTTAAGCATGAGAAGCAATTTGATGGGAATTCTTGGTGGAATCTTAGGTCTGGAAATAATCAAGAGGGTCCAGAAGTTGCACCGGGTCTTTATATTTACACTATTGAATTTGAGAAAGAAAAAGAATATTGTGTCGATACCTATGACGCAGATGGAGATATTCAAGGAAGTGAAAAGAATGATTATTATACAAATAATAAATACGATTTGAATGAAGATGGTACCCCGGCAAGAATAAAGAAAAAAACAAAATTTCACATAGGCAAATTTGCGGTGATACGATGAAGAAGTTTCTAATAGTATTTTTGATTCCTCTTATGTTGGTTGGTCAATATAGAGATATTCCAGATGTCGTTACAAAAGTAGCAACAGCAGCAGGAGGTTTTTTAAAGCTAGAAACATCTGCTCGAGCCATAGGGATGGGTGGATCTTTTGTAGCCTCAGGCAGAGGTGTTTCTGGTATTCCTTATAACTCTTCAAGTATTGCATTTATCCAAAAGAGTGAAGCTTATTTTTCACAAGTAAACTATTTAGCTGGAATACAGCATGGTGTTCTTACATATGGTACCCGTATTTCTCCTTCAGATTTTATTAGTTTGCACTTATTTTATTTAGATAGTGGGCCAATGTCTGTAACAACGGAATTATATCCTGATGGTACTGGAGAGAATTTCAATGTCTTTTCTATTGCAGCTCGAGCCACATATGCCAGAAGCTTGACAGACAGACTTAAAGTAGGTGCTTCTTTAAATTATATTAGGGATAAGATAGCTGAGACGGAGATGCAGACGGTTTCTTATGATATAGGGTCTAACTTTCAGACGGGTATTTATGGGACCAATCTAGGAATGAGTATTACTAATTTTGGTCCAGAGATACAATATAAAGGTGAAGATTTAAGTGTTCAGGTTGCGGATACAGTAGATGTAGATGGTAGTCTTCAAAGAATTACAGATAAGTTTCCATTGCCGCTTACATTTCGTTTAGGTATTGAGAATGAAATTATTGGGCCAAGTAGTTCTTTTATTAAGAATGAGAATCATAGTTTATTGTTGAGTTTTGATGGTATAAAACCAAGCGACTACGTTGTCTATGGGAGTATGGGGACAGAGTATGCCTGGCAAAAGATGTATTTTGTCAGAGCCGGAACGCATCTCAATCATGATACCGCAGGTCTAAGCTTTGGTGTTGGAGGAAATATACGACTTGGTAAAATGTTATTATCTATTGATTATGCTTTTGTGGATTATGATGTCTTGAATCATACAAACCAAGTTGCTATCGGACTGAAATTCTAACTCTTGAATAAAATTGTACATTTCTATCTGATTGCTTGCTATTAAGGGAATAATCAACTATTTTTTTATCCCTACATATCGCTTTATAATTTTTTAGTTATTAATAATATAAACTGGAGAAATCTATGAGAAAAATTGTTATCAGCTTTTTGTTGGTAAGTCTCTCTGCGCCTATTTTTGGTATTGGTAAACAAAAGCTGGATAAAAAAGTAGATCGTAGTCCTACCAAAATGCCTAGAATTTCAGAGCCTGCTTATTCAAATACATTTGGACCAAATCATCGTTTTGGACCTATTACAACGTATCCTAACCGTGATAGTGAATGGATGTCTACTTTAATTGACTCTTCTCTAAATGGTTATGGCTCATTTATTTCAAACGTTAATCCATTAGCTTATTCCATGGACGAGGGATACATAGCTGTATATCGTCAATTTCAAGGGCTAAATGTTACAGCTGGATATATTGGAGCTTCTCAATCTGAAGATGGAGAGGAATGGTTTACAGAGCAAAAGCTTAATACTAAATATCCTACTGGGCAAGAGGAGCCAAGTCTACCAACAGCGACTGGTACACCACAAGGACGATATCCGAGTGCTGGTTTTGCTGCTGATGGTAGCCCAACTGCAATTTGGAATGAGTATACAAATGCAGATCATGGTGGAGGTCAATATGGTGGTTACCCTCTTTATTCTTACGATTCTCAAGGAATTGGAGAATTCTCAACTTGGGTAAATCCATTCCACATGAATACTGGTTGCTCCACAACTCCTTGCGAGCCTGCAGATTTATGGAATGGAACACCATATGTCATGAATGGACCAACAGGACCAAAGATCACTTCGATTTATGATGGTTGGAGCGATACGCCAAGCAAATATTACATGATAAATAGTAATTTTCATGCGAATGGATATTTTCTACTTAATGATCCTTATACGGTTGCTGATGATGGGCAATTGGATGATACGGATGAGCTACTTTTCACAGACGGCTATACTGCAGGTCCAGACTATCATATTAATGAAGAGGGCATTGGTTATATGGTTCAGACAGCTTATGCTTCAGATTATGAAACATCTTCATCTTCACCTTCAAATCACACCTTATTTTTTAAAAAGACTGAAGATTATGGAGAAACTTGGACTTCTGATGGAGGGTTTAAAAACTCAGGATATGGTTACTTGTCAGATGCAACAATGAATAGAATCACAGATTCACTTTATACTCTCTGGTCTGAAAACACAACTGATTATCCAGACTATCTATGGTATAAAGATGCAACATGTGATACAATAATTGATGGTGAAACTATTACTTATCCTTGTGGAGATACTTTAGGATTTTCAAATGTTGAAGGTCCATTGGTTTTAACTCCAGGTTTATTTCTATTTTATGATTATGATGTGAAAACAGACATAGATGGAGGTATTCATTTCATGGGTGTTGGAATTCCACAAGTTTGCCTAGATACCTTAAATGGTTGTGATGATTTAAGTGGAAATGGAATGCCAGATTCATTATATAATTGGTATTATGCTAGCGCAGGCCATTATTTATTTTATAATCCTGATCCACTCGATCAACCAGAAAATTGGACACTTTCATTTGTAAATGATTATCGTGATACCTATAATGCGGATTGGGATCAATCTGATATTCCACATGCAAATGCTGCTGATTATGGACCTTGGTATTATATGTACCCTCAAATTACATTTAGTGGAGAAGATGGAAGTCAGGTAATGTGGTACGCTTCTTTTGAAGGTCCAGATGGATCATTTAACTATAATGCAGACTCATCTCTCTATTTACCTTCAGACATAGATATTTTTATGAGTAAATCAACTGATCTTGGTAAAACATGGACTGAATTAGAAAATGTTACAAATACTGCTGGAGGGATATTTCCCAATAAACAGTTAGAGACAAGTGTCCATTTAGCAAATGTTGGAACAGATGATATGGTAGGTGTTTTTTATCAAATGCCTGATCTATACACCGAAACGTATCCTCCAGCTGCAGGATATGAAGATTATATGAATAGGGTCTATGTAGGAATGTATTCTAATGATGCCGAAGGTGGAACTGTTGGGCTGAATAATGAAGCAGTAATGCCAAAAGGATTTTCTTTAGAACAAAACTATCCAAATCCTTTTAATCCGATCACTCAAATATCTTACGAAATGCCATCTGAGGGAAATATTTCATTAGATTTATTTGATATTAGAGGTGTAAAGATTAAATCACTGATAAATGGTCTTAAAAGTGCGGGCTCACATACGTTTACTCTAGATGCTTCTGAGCTAGCGAGTGGTGTTTACTTTTACAGTATGACATCAAACGGGTTAAGTCAAACTCGTAAGCTTATCTTAATGAAGTAAGTAGCAAAACGGTTACAAAAATATAAATAAAGTGGGACTCATTGAGTTATGAGTCCCACTTTATCGTTCTATTATTATTAACTAAGAGGTTATCATGCAATATATATTTTTTTTACTAATGTCTTTTACTCTTTTATTTGCAAAAGACATCCAATATAAAATTAAATCACAAAATAACATGAACATAAATCTTATAAGTGTTAATGGACCGAGCCAAAACAATGGTGCCCAGTCTTTGAATACTCGAAATGCAAGAAATGACACGACTACAGTTTGGCTTCAAGATTTTGAAGGAGATTTATCTGATTGGGTGACTGAAGAAGGTTGGGAAATAACAGAGGAAGAAAGTTATAGCCCCTCTCATAGTTTCCATTTTGATGATGATAACTACGAAATTGTATCGAGTTTAACTTCCCCGATACTCTCTGTTCCGGCTCTTCAGTCTGAAAATGAAATTTTAAAATTTAATTTTGCACTTTGGGCAGATCTTCCCGATGCTGAGGGAGATGGTGATACATATTTAGATGATTATTACTGGGTTGATATTGCAAACCTTAGTGATTTACCGACCTACTTTCAAACCACTACTTCAGATGCATATGATGGTCAGAGTTGGTGGTGTGCCGATCCAGGTGTTGGCGGGTATTTAGATGCTTGGGTTCAAGTTTTACAGTCTCCTCAAATAACTGTACCTGCAGGTGGAACACTATCTGCAATGATGAAATGGGCAATTGAAGAAGCTACTGGCGCAGCGGTTGATGGCACATGTACTGACGGTTGGGATGCTGCAAATGTTAGGATTTCAAATGATGGCGGTGCAACGTGGAATCTGCTTACTGGTGATGATCCTTATGATTTTAGTTATGGCTATGGTTGGATTTATAATGATTCTGAGTATGATTGCGGTGGCTCTTTAGAACAAGTTTCTTCTGGTTGGGGCGGACAAGCTGATTGGCATGAAGTTACTTTTGATCTAAGCGCTTACGAAAATCAAGATGTTATTCTTCAGTTTGCTTTTGGTTCTGACCCGAGCTATTCAACGCCGGATGATAATACAATCACAGGTTTGAAAGTTGATAATATTTCAGTAAAAGGATCAGATGGTACAGTTGTTTATTCTGATAATGCAGATGAAAACTCTACTATGGTTCCCATGAATGGACTAGAGTTTTCTTGGACTCAATATTTTTATGATTATGGTGACCCAACTAGACCCGGAGGTCTTGGATGGGAAGAATACCCTGTTGGTGGCCCTTTTAATGGCAACGCTCAATTAGATATTTCTGAATATGCAGGTTCCGATATATTGCTTCGTTTCACCGCTAGAATGGATGACAATGATGATGGTGGAAATGGGAGTGGTCTTTTTATTGATGATCTCCATTTCTGGAAAATCTCAATAAATGAATTACCGGTTGTTCAAAACCTTGAAGCAGTAGCTACAGATAATCAAGTAGCTGTTACCTGGGACATGCCTGCTGCAGATAGTTTTGATGAAGACGATGTTACTTATGTTGATGGAACATTTGAAGACGCTATCATGATGTCATCTGGAACATCTATTATGGGTAATTATTTTGATGTACCTTATGGAGTAGATGCTGCATATGCAAATTCCTGTGCGGTCTGGGGTGCTGAAGGTTTTAGCGGCTTAACAACTATTTACGGGTTTTCTGTCACAGGTGGAGTTCCTAATAATGATCCTGATTACAGCACAACAATTACTTTGGAAGAAGAGCAATGGAATGTACTCGACCTAGGTTGGGAGTTTTCTGGAGATTTTTTAATTGCAGCTGAAGTTAGCACAACTGTTGGAGTTGCAATTGATGCAGATGCGGCACCAGGCCAGAATTCATGGGCAAATTTGGGAGGATGGGAGCCTTGGACTGACGTAGCAAATGAATACACTTTGACAGATGGAGAATTTGGAATTAATGCTAATATTACCACCGTTGGAGGCATGGTCCCGACATTCAACGTTTATAGGTCTCTTGGTGGAGGTGAACCAATATTAATGTTTAACGGCTCCAATCTTGAAGAGAATTCTTACACTGATAATACTGTCCAAAATGGTAATGAATATTGTTACGGAGTTACCTCAGTATACGATGATGTTGAGAGTAATCTTGCTGGACCTGTCTGTGCAATGCCTGAAGCTCAGACTATTTATGAGCTAGCTCATGATGATGGAACAAGTGAAACAAGTATCAATGCTGGGAATTCAAATTATCTAGCGGTTAAGTTTACTCCTAACGCTTACCCTGTTGATTTATATAGAATTAGCTTCTGGTGCGTAGGTAATGCGAATGGAGTCGGGTTCATAAATGTATGGGATGATGATGGAGTTGATGGGAGTCCAGGGACATTACTTATGGAAAACTTACCAACGACTTTTAGTGGTGGAATTTGGACATCTGTGAATATGGCAGATTATAGTGTGAATATCAATGAAGGAAGTTTTTATGTTGGGTGGTGGGAAACACCGAACACTCCTCCAATTGGTGTAGACTCAGATAACTCATCAGAAAATAGTTTTATAGATATTGGAGCAGGTTTAGGTTTCGAGAATTTTGGTAATTATTTCGAAGGCGCAATGATGATTCGAGCTGAAGTTGATTCGGCTAATGTAATGGCCTCAAATGATGATGGATCCTTAGCTATACCTTATTCTTTTGGTTTAAAGCAGAACTATCCAAATCCATTTAACCCAACAACGAAGATAGAATTTTCACTAGCAACTAGTGGCAGTGCATTAATTACATTATACGATATTACCGGTCGAAAAATACAAGACTTAGTAAGTCAAGATTTTTCAGCAGGAAACTATTCATATAATCTTAATGCAAAAAATCTACCTTCAGGTATGTATTTTTATAAAATGCAAATAAAAGATAATGTTGGTAATTCAACTTTCAATGCGACCAAAAAAATGGTTCTAATGAAATAGTTTTTAAATATGGCTAGGGTGTTTCACCTAACACCCTAGCCATAAAACAAAAATAATAATAAATGAAAAAAAAAGTCCTTCTTCCATACTTCCTCTTCCTCAGTTTTATCTTCTCAGAAACATATGATGATAGATTTCTAGTTTATATAAATAATAGCTTTTCGGATTTTGAATTAAATAAAACTAAGGAGTTTTCTAACAATATAGAGTTGAATCAATTCATTGAAGGTAATAGAGTAGAAAAAATTGTGAGGTGGCTACCTCATGCAAATGAAAAAGATCAAGATGGGCAGATATTTTTAAATCGTTTTTATATCTTAAAGCTAGAAAAAAAATCAGAAATCCTAGATTCTTTAATCTCAAAAGCGGCGCTGCTAACCTGTATCCAGAGTGCTGAAAAAATGGGAATAATGAAGACTGAGTATCAGCCAAATGACCCTTATTATGGTAATCAATGGTACTTACCAAATATAAAAGCTGATTTAGCATTTGATTTATGGGATATTTCAAATGGAGAAATGCCAGGATTTAGTGATGAAAACCCAATTGTGGTTGGTGTAGTGGATGTTGGTCTAGACTGGGATCACCCTGACTTAGTTGGCAATCTATGGCATAATTTAGGAGAAGATGTTGATGGTGACGGAGTTGTTATTATCTATAGCGGTGGATCTTGGGTCTTTGATCCAGGAGATATAAATGGCATAGATGATGATGGCGATGGTTATATTGATAACTTCATTGGCTATGATGTTGCGAACAATGATAATGATCCCGTGCCTCCATCAGGAAGTTTTGATCATGGTACCATGGTTGCTGGTTGTGTTTCTGCTTCGACTGATAATGGCTTAGGAATCGCATCGGTCGGATGGGGAATAAAAATAATGGGCATTAATAGCTCAAGTGAAGCTCTTGTTGTGACCGATGCTGCTGATGGTTTTTTAGCAGCGGCTCAAATGGGTGCAGATGTAATCAATTTAAGCCTGGGGTCAATGAGCTCTTGTGGCTCTTGGCAAAACCTAGTGAATGTAGCTTATAACAATTATGGTTGTATTGTAGTAGCCTCTTCGGGTAATGGGGGAGATGATGGATGGACTAATTTTGACCTTCATTCGCCGTCATCTTGCGCAAATGTTATATCTGTGACCGCTACAGAACCGGGAGATCAATTTGATTGTTGGGCAACAGCAGGGTCTACTGTTGATATTAGCGCACCTGGCTCACAAATTAGAACTACCGATGTTGGTGGTGGGTACACATATACTCAAGGTACCTCATTCTCTTCTCCAATTGTTGCTGGAGCAGCAGCGTTACTAAAATCAAGATATCCAAATGCTTCTAATACTTTTATAGAAGAATTAATTATTGATAATACAGATCCCTTTTCAGCAATGAATGGGAGTTGCCAAGGAACCAGCCTTGTTGGAATGCTGGGATCGGGTAGACTTAATATTAATAGTTCAATTATGGCTGGTGATTCATTGCAAGGGCCAGGGTTATATATATCTAATATAAACTATTTAAACGATACAGATGGTGACGGAGTTTTTAACCCAGGAGAACAAGTAAAAATAAAACTAGTAATTGGCAATGAAATTGGATTTTTAGATGCTGAGAATGTTATCGCAACAATTTCAACTGAAGACGAAAGAATTGCCTTTTTAGATAATACCATTTCTTTCTCTAATCCTATTGTAGCTGGAGGTTCTGCCTTTACATTAATTGACCACTTTTTAGTTTATGCTTTTGAAGATGTTATTTTAGGCAATATATCATGCCTAGTTAGCATCCAATCTGGATTAAATGAACCCTATAATGTAACAGATTTTCAACTTGATATTTCTTTATCTTTGGATCAGAAAGGTTTTCCTGTGGGTGAAATGAATATTGAATCATCACCTATTATCATTAATCTTGATGGAAATGGAGCGAAAGAAATAGTTTTTGGTGATGAAGATGGATATTTAAATGTTTATAGCTCAGCCGGGTTCAGCCAATTTGGATATCCTTTCGAAAGTGGTGATAAAATACGTTCAAGTCCTGCTGTGGCAGATTTAGATCTAGATGGAATCTTAGAAGTTGTTTTTGGCTCCTTTGATGGTAAACTTTATATACTTAGCCCCTTTGGGTCTGTTTTATCAGAATCTGCATATCCTGGAGATATTGTTGGTTCTCCTGCACTTATTGATCTAGATCAGGATGGCGATAAAGAGGTCGTTTTTACCACCCAATTTGGGAGCTCAGGTTCTTTATATGCAATTCGTCATAATGGAGAATCTTATGATGGATTTCCTTTAGAAATAGATGAAAAAATGGTGGTTGGACCAGCGGTTGGAGATTTAGAAGGTGATGGTCTTCCCGACATAGTAATAGCTACTTGGGATGATAATATTTATGCAGTTGATAATAGTGGTAATATCAAAGAAGGTTTCCCGATCCTATCAACAAATCGATTTAACGTCCCGCCTGTTTTAGTAGACCTTGATCTTGATGGAGATTTAGAAATTATTGTCGGTAATGATAGTGGACTTCTACAAGTTCTTGATCATAATGGACAAGAGATAATTTCTTATGATGTTGGTGATGATATAAGAGGTGGGATTTCGGTTGCAGATTTAGATAATAATGGTAGTAAAGAAATTCTTTTTAGTGGTTATGATGATTTTTTACATGCTTGGAACCCATTAGAAAATATTGAGATAGATGGATGGCCAATCGACCTCATGTCGAATTCAGTGAGCGAACCAGTGACAGCTGATTTGGATAATGATGGTGATTTGGAGGTAGTTGCAGCCAATAAATCTGGTATGCTTTTTATTTTTCATCATGATGGAACTAGCTTTAATGGGTTTCCTACAAGTTTAAACCAATATATAGAATCTTCTCCTGTTATAGATGATATAGATGAGGATGGTGATTTTGAAATAGCTATTGGAACAAGCGAAGGGCTATATGTTTTCGACATAAAAACTCAAAAAGGGGATATTCTTTCATGGAAACTACACCGTGGAAATACGGATAGATCTGGCTCTCTAGGTTTTACTCTAGTTGAAATTAAAAATGATGCTGAACTTATTCCTTCTAAATTCTTAGTTAGTAAAAATTATCCAAATCCTTTTAATCCTATTACATCAATTGATATAGCAATTCCAGAAAAAAGAAGCTTATTAATTCAAGTATTTGACTTAAATGGGAGGATACTGAATACTTTGATTAATAAAGAACTTGAACCTGGAAATTATTCAGTTGACTGGAATGGTGAAAGTTATTTAGGTCAGTCTCTAGCAACTGGACTTTACATAATTCGCGTTGTATCAGGGAGTCATTTTAGCTCACAGAAAGTGTTACTTTTAAAATAAAAGGCTATTGCTATGATTAAAATCATTGTTGTTTTTTCTATTTTAACACAAACATATTCACAACAATTGAGGTCTTTTTGTGGTACTCCAGACCCTACAATAGATGAGATTAATGAGGTGAGTGAGTCTATCCGTAACTGGGAAATGAGTAACCTTAGAACACCTAGTGATGAACCAGTAAATGTATTAGTTGCATGGCATGTGATACATGATTCAAATAACTTGGGAAATATTTCAAATGAGCAAATAGACGATGCCATTGACCAGCTAAATTATTTTTATAATGAGACTTTTAATTTCTATTTCACGCTTGATACTGTAACAAGAACCGCAAACAATGATTGGTTTATTTTTGAACCAAATGAACAAGCTAATGAAAGTTCTGATGAACAAGAAATGAGATCGCAAACTGCTATAGATCCAGTACACCACTATAATATTTGGTCCGTAAAGACTGAACCTGAAGATGGCTATATCACCTTAGGATGGAATTATTTTCCTTTTTGGAACTCTGAAAATAGTTATTGGCAAGGAACGACGATTAACTACACAGCTATCCTTTCTGGAACTTTGACTCATGAAGCGGGTCATTATTTTGGGCTTTATCATGTATTTCAAGGAGGTTGTAATGGTGTGAATGATGAGGTGTCTGATACACCGGCTATGGCAGAAGATGCTAATACTAGCTGCAATAGCAGCCAAGATAGTTGTCCTGACGAGGAAGGGCTAGATCCCGTTCGTAATCATATGAATTACTCAAATTGTAGAGATGAGTTTACTTCGGGGCAATCAGATAGAGGCTATTCAATCACAAATATTTATCATCCAGGACTCCTTGAAAACTTATTTTACTATCCCAACCTTTACTATAGTAGTTTGAATTATTCTAATGATTCGGATGGCGATGGAATTTTTAATCCAGGAGATACCATTAGGGTCAGGGCTAATATTGGCAATTTATGGGGTGCAGATGGAAATAATATCAGATTGACGTTATCTTCCCAAGACAGTAGGCTGAATATTTCAGATAGTATTGTTCAATTTCAAAGTCCTTTAGAAGCAGGCGAAGTTTCTTTTGGCCCGTTATTAGACTGGTTTCAGGTCTCGGCAGAGAGCGAAGCTTCGCTAGGGAATATTCAATGTAAACTAAAAATAACCTCGAATAGTTCTGATTATCCTTATGAAATCACTGAGGATGTCTCAATCAGACTTTCAATAGATCAAAATGGGTTTCCTATCACTGGGTTTGTCGTCAAATCTTCTCCAGTTGTTACAGATTCTGATAATGATGGTCAAAAAGAAATTTATTTTGGTACTGAAGAGGGCAAGCTACAAGGGTATCATTTCACGGGAGATTTGATAAGTGGTTTTCCTTTTACTACTGGTGATAATGTAAGGTCAAGTCCAGCAATATCAGATTTAGATAATGACGGTTCAGATGAGATTATTTTTGGCTCTTTTGATGGAAAAATTTATGTTTTAGATTCCCAAGGTAATCCAAAACTCACCTATGCACAATCAGGATCTATAGTTGGTTCAGTGACACTAGCTGATTTAGATCAGAGCGGTAGTAAAGAGATTATCTTTACAACTCAGGATGGTAACGCAGGTAAGCTTTATGCAATTCACAATGATGGTTCAGATGTAGAAGGTTTTCCAATTGATGTGGATGAAAAGATGCTTGTTGGCGCTGCAGTTGGAGATTTAGAAAATGATGGAAGCGTAGATATTGTTATTTGCACATGGGGAGAAAAAATTTATGCTTACAATAGCAATGGTGTTTTAAAGGAAGGGTTTCCCGTTGTTTCGACTAAGCGCTTTAATGCACCGCCAACACTTGTTGATATTAATAACGATGGAAGCTTAGAAATTGTGGCGGGTAACGATGATGGTTTGCTTCATGTCTTAAGCCATGATGGTAGTAATTTTGCAACTTTTAACACAGGTGATGATATAAGAGGTGGAATCTCAATAGCAGACTTTAATAATGATGGAGTAATTGAGCTTCTTTTTTCGGGATATGATGATAATATCCATATCTGGGATCCCATAAATGGAGTTGAGCTAGAGGGATGGCCTATTGATATGGGCTCCAATTCACTGAGCGAGCCTCTTACAGCGGATTTAGATGGGGATGGTGATCTTGAAATTATAGCGGCAATCAAATCAGGTACTGTTCATGTTTTTCATCACGATGGCTCTTATTTTGAGCCATTCCCAGTAAACATAGTTGGTGATATTGAATCAACTCCAGTGATTGATGACATTGATAACGATGGAGATAATGAGCTTGTTTTTGGGACTACTGCAGGTCTACATATTCTTGATATTAAAAATCCTAAAGGTGAGAGTCCTTCTTGGAAAATTCATCGTGGAAACATAGAAAGAACTGGTTATATAGGGTTATCTTTTTTACCAATTGATAAGAATTCTCTTAATTTTCCAAACAAATTTATTGTAGGTGCTAGTTATCCTAATCCTTTCAACCCCTTTACTCAGTTTGATATTTCAATTGTTGAAAAAAATACTTTATCAGTTAAAGTTTTTGACTCCAGAGGTCGTTTAGTAAATATTCTTCAAAATAGGATTGTTAATCCAGGGAGTTATAAGATAAAATGGAGTGGAATTGATAGAAATGGTAGTGCTGTTTCAACTGGAATTTATTTTATAAAAGTGGAGTCTGGTAAAAACTATAGTACGCAAAAAGTACTTTTAGTTAAATAATTAATAAAAAAATGGGTAGTTTTTTATGAACAAATATTTATTGATAGCTTTTTTACCTATTTTAATCTTATCTCAAAATCTGCAACGACCTTGCGCAACGGAGTCTCGAACTGCAGAGCAGGCTAGAGAGATGAAGCAATTATTTGAAAATTATTCTATGGGAAATAATACCAGAGTTGATGATCCAGTTCATATTCTAGTAAAATTTCATGTAATACACGCTTCAAATGGTGATGGAAATGTCTCTGATGAAAATATTTATGAACATTTTGAATGGGTAAATGAAGCTTTTGCTCAGCACAACTTTGTTTTTACTGTAGTTAGCATAGATCGCACTGAAAATGATGAGTGGTTTGTAAATTGGGACGGGCAAGAGGCCTGGCCGGCAATGCAGCAATTAGCTGAGGAGCCATATTATTATTTAAATGCATATAGCGCAGATTTAGAAAGTATGGGAGCTTGGGGGTATTCTTACCTAGGTAATGCATATGGGCCAAGCGCTTATCAGCAAAGTATAAACTTGCATTATACTCGAGTTGCGTATGGTCTTGATACAGGCGTTCATGAGATAGGTCATCATTTAGGTCTAGATCACACATTCTCTGGAAGCTGTTCAATTACTAATGATGGTATTGATGATACGCCTGCTATGGATGAAAATGAAAACAATAGCTGTAATGAAAATCAAGATAGTTGTCCTGAGCTAGAGGGTCTCGATCCGGTTCGAAACTATATGAACTATTCATCAGATGATTGTCGAAATAATTTTACATTAGGCCAGGACGATTATATGGGGTTCATAACTACAAATTATCACCCAGGATATTTAACCCATGATTTATGGTATCCTAACTTATCCATTGATGCTATAAGTGTTAATCAGGATAGTGATGGTGATGGGATTTTTAATCCTGGAGATACAGCGAGAATATTGATAAATCTAGAAAGCCTTGTTGGTATAACTGCTAGCGGTGTGACTTTAAATTTATTCACTGAAGACGAAAGATTGTTCGTAATTGATAATACTGTGACTTTTCCAGATTCGATTCCTCCAAATACTACAACCTTTAATTTTTTGGATTGGTTTGAAGTCTATGTAGATCCCAATGCTTCGCTTGGAACTATTACATGCAGTGTCTTAATTACAACTGACAACCAGGAGTATCCCTATCATAACATTGTACCTATTGAAATACCGATAAGTTTAAATCAAGCTGGATTTCCAACAGAAAATTTTACTATAAAGTCATCACCTATTATCTCCGATTTGAATAGTGATTTGAGTTCGGAAATTTATTTTGGTTCTGACAACGGAAAATTTTATGGATTTGATCAAACGGGTCAACTCTTAAATGGTTACCCGATTGATGCAGATGCTGATCTTAGATCAAGTCCTGCTGTTGGTGATTTGGATGGAGATGGGCAAAATGAGATTGTATTTGGTTCTAATGATGGGAAACTATTCATTTTAAATAGTGATGGATCTCAGAATTTGATTTATCCTGCTAGTGGCTCTATAAATGGATCGCCTGCTTTATATGATCTAGATAATAACGGTGATTTAGAAATTATTTTTACAACAGATTACAACTCCTCTGGGAAAGTTTATGCTATTAATTATAATGGAGAAAATTTAGATGGATTCCCAGTTGATATTGGTGAAAAAATGTTAGTTGGTGCTGCTGTTGCTGATTTAGAAAATGATGGTATTGCAGATATTGTAGTTTGTACTTGGGGTGAAAATATTTATTCATTAAATCAAGATGGAAACATTAAAACAGGTTTCCCTTTTATCTCAGGCAAACGTTTTAATGCTCCACCAACTCTAGCAGACATAACTCTTGATGGAAACCTTGAAATAATTGCTGGTAATGATGACGGTATTTTACACATACTGAATTTTAGCGGTTCTGAATTATACAATTTTGATACGGGAGATGACATCAGAGGAGGCATATCTGTTGCAGACCTTGATGATGATGGTTCTAAAGAAATCCTCTTTAGTGGATATGATGATCTTGTTCATGTTTGGAATCCTATTTCTGGACAAGAGTTGGAAGGTTGGCCAGTTGATTTAGGGGCTAACTCTCTTACGGAGCCATTAGTAGTTGATCTAGATAATAATGGCGATTTAGAGGTTGTTGCTGCTAATAAAAATGGTGTGCTATTTGTCTTTAATCATGACTCTTCTCCATTTGGTAGTTTTCCAATCTCTTTAGGAGGAGCGGTTGAATCAACGCCAGTTATATCAGATCTAGATCGAGATGGTGATTTTGAAATAGCAATTGGTACGACCATGGGATTAAAAGTAATTGATGTTAAAACTGAAAAAGGTGAGCAACCATCTTGGAAGTTATTTCGTGGTAATATGGGGCGATCTGGAACACTAGGTATTTCTATGCTAGCAATAAATGATTCTGAGAAACTTGCTCCGTCACAGTTTAATGTCAGTGCAAACTATCCAAATCCATTTAATCCTTCTACATCAATAGATATTATAATTATTGATGAAAATAATTTAAATGTGAGTATTTATGATGTTTCTGGACGTTTAATTAATACTTTGAAAAATACCAGTGTCCTTCCAGGGTCGTATAAAATTAGATGGATGGGTAATGATTTAAAAGGGCGGAGCATGCCAACGGGTATATATTTCCTCCAAGTTCATTCTGGAAAAAATATTAATTCTCAAAAAGTCCTTTTAATAAAGTGATTTACATGATTGCAAAAACGAGTGATTCTTTATTAAGTTCAGAATACATTATATGGAGTCTAGAATGACAAAAAACTTTAAAATTGTTTTAACCAGTGTTATTTTTCTTTCAGGTTTATGGGCTAACCTCGATTGTCCTGCGGATTCATCAGTCCATCTTGATACTAGAACAATGTTACCTGACGGTAGTCCAAATCCAACTTATGGATTAGATATTACAACAGGTGTCTGTGGATGCCTTGGCTTTGTTGACGGTGCATCAATAGATGGAAATCAAGTTACTTTTACAATTAGAATATTAGATAACGAGCCAATTCGTGGAATTGAATTAGATATTTATCATGATAATTTAGATCTTGTATACTCTGGGCTTTCTAAAGGTTCAAAATTAGAAGAAGTTATTGATGAAGATGGTAACCCTAGGACAATGACTCTTCTTGGTAATTACTTAGAGGATCATTTAAAAGTTTTAGCTTACAGTACATCTAGAGCAAGAACAGCAGGTGATGGCGGAGAGGGAGATCTGATGCATCTAACTTATGAATTAGCTGAGGGTGCCTCCTTACCAAGCGAAGTAACTTTTTACTTTGGTTTAGCAAATTTACCTGGTACTTCCATGGACCCTGAGCTGCTTAACGTTGTCTGTGGCTATCCTGATATGAATAATCCAATGGTCGTTTCAACTCAAGCTTTAGTTTCTGTGGATGAGCAACAGTCTGTCCCTGATGCTTTTGCTTTAAATCAGAATTATCCAAATCCATTTAACCCTTCAACTCAAATATCATTTGATATTCCGGAGGCGAGTGAATTAGTTACTTTATCTGTGTACAATATTCTTGGACAAAATATTAACAAACTAGTTAGCGGTTCAATGAATGCGGGTAGATACACACAGGAATGGGATGCAACTGATGAGTTAGGTAGCCCTGTTGCATCAGGCATCTATTTTTACGAATTACGTAGTAGCAATTTTGTATCAAGAAAGAAAATGTTATTGATACGTTAACCCTATTTACAAATAACATCTTTTAATTAAATTCCCCTATCTTTGGATAGGGGTTTTTTTTTATGCGGAAAAAAAATAAACATATTCTATTAGCACTATTTTTTTCTATTACATTTTCCCAGGAAAATATATATAGATCAGTTGATGATATCAAAAAAGAGTGGTCTGGGTATACTTCGTATCAAAAAGAAGAGATGGTCTCTTTTTCAGAATTTCTTTTTAAAGAGGGTCATTATGAGCGATGCTTGTTAAGCCTCTTCGAGTTGTCTTATAAGTTCCCAAATGATCCAATAGTGCCAAATATTCAATACCATATAGCTAGATGCTACGAGGAAATGAAAAATTACGCCCTAGCTCAGCGTTATTATAAAAAAGCGATGCATATTGAGCATTCAAACTCTTTTGTCTATAAAGCCGCTAATTATAGGTTTAATCATATTTACTTACTGAGTGGAAATCAAGAAGAAGTTATTGAATCAGCTAAAGACAGTGAAGATCCATACTTAATTGCATTTAAGGGATACGCTCATTTACAGAATCAACAATGGGAAGAAGCAAGAACTTCATTTATTTTAGCCCAATCAATATTTAACCATCAACATTATAACAAATTAATAACTCCTATTTTTAAAATAATAGAAGATGTTGGTTCTCTTCCAATGCACAATAAATACTTTGTCTTTTTCTCTGGTTCTCTTATTCCAGGGGGAGGGCAGTTTTTATTGAATGAACCTAGTGGGGGGCAAGGAGTGTTTGTAAGTGTGGCGATGATGTTATTAATTAATTCATGGGTTGATTCAAATATCCTATTAGGAGAAGGACGGTTCTCGGAAAGCGAAGGTAATTTTTTACCAGTATTTAAGGATTTTAAATTTAAGGGATCAGAAAAATCACTACAAAATAAAGATAGAATACCAATTTCAATCGTAATGGATTCTGCAATATTAAAATTTATCACACCACCATTCTTAGTGGCTTCATCATTGTATGTTACTAGTTCTGTTTTGTCTTTTTTTGATACTAAAAGAAAAAACAAAGAATTAATTGAGTTTTATATTTCTCAAGAACTTAAGAATGTGAATTCTAATAGATTTTTAGATTTCCCTGAACCTACTTTAAAGGTGCTTAATTAAAGGTTTTTTGATTTATTTTAGAATTTATTAGAATATCTATTGCGCGACCTCAATAGGCTCATTAAGTTTGCCGGCTCTTCGGAGCTTGGTTATTGAAAATTTGGTATACGACGAGTCTAAACGTCGATTCCGGCCAGAAATACAAATATCTTTATTACATACAATGGAGAGTTTGATCCTGGCTCAGGACGAACGCTGGCGGCGTGCTTTATACATGCAAGTCAAGGAGAAAGTTTTCTTCGGAAAACGATTAAACTGGCGAACGGGTGAGTAACGCGTAGGCAACCTGCCCTATAGATTGGGATAACATTGGGAAACTGATGCTAATACCGGATGATGCAACACTTTCTTTGGAAAGAGTTGTTAAAGCGGGCTTCGGCTCGCGCTTTAGGATGGGCCTGCGTCCGATTAGCTTGTTGGTAAGGTAATGGCTTACCAAGGCAATGATCGGTAGCTGGTCTGAGAGGATGATCAGCCACACTGGGATTGAGATACGGCCCAGACTCCTACGGGAGGCAGCAGTAGGGAATTTTGCGCAATGGGGGAAACCCTGACGCAGCAACGCCGCGTGACCGATGAAGCATTTAGGTGCGTAAAGGTCTGTCGTAAGGGAAGAAAAATTCGGATGTAAATAATGTTCGAATCTGACGGTACCTTACAAGAAAGCACCGGCTAACTTCGTGCCAGCAGCCGCGGTAATACGAGGGGTGCAAGCGTTGTCCGGAATCACTGGGCGTAAAGGGTCCGTAGGCGTTTCAATAAGTCATATGTTAAAGACACCGGCTTAACCGGTGACATGCATTTGAAACTGTTGAAATAGAGTATAGGAGAGGAAAGTGGAATTCCTGGTGTAGCGGTGACATGCGTAGATATCAGGAGGAACATCAATGGCGAAGGCAGCTTTCTGGCCTATTACTGACGCTGAGGGACGAAAGCGTGGGGAGCGAACAGGATTAGATACCCTGGTAGTCCACGCCGTAAACGATGAGTACTTGGTGTCGGGGGAATCGACCCCCTCGGTACCGGAGCTAACGCATTAAGTACTCCGCCTGGGAACTACGACCGCAAGGTTGAAACTCAAAGGAATTGACGGGGACCCGCACAAGCGGTGGAACATGTGGTTTAATTCGATGCAACGCGAAGAACCTTACCTGGGCTTGACATATTCATGAAAGTTTTGTGAAAGCAAAACCCTCGAAGACTTCGGTCAACGACATGTCTACAGGTGATGCATGGCTGTCGTCAGCTCGTGTCGTGAGATGTTGGGTTAAGTCCCGCAACGAGCGCAACCCCTATCCTTAGTTGCCAGCACATTATGGTGGGGACTCTAAGGAGACTGCCTGGGATAACTAGGAGGAAGGTGGGGATGATGTCAAGTCAGTATGTCCCTTATGCTCAGGGCTACACACGTGTTACAATGGTTGGTACAATGGGTCGCGAAGCCGCAAGGTGAAGCCAATCCCCAAAAACCAACCCCAGTTCGGATTGGAGTCTGCAACTCGACTCCATGAAGCAGGAATCGCTAGTAATCGTGGATCAGAACGCCACGGTGAATACGTTCCCGGGTCT
>Ga0209716_1000731_pt1:27500-28745 | contig 28745 bp, 11 predicted proteins | sample COGITO_mtgs_1205_FD_184811 | JGI IMG/M metagenome (GOLD analysis project Ga0209716, IMG submission 184811) | Pelagic marine microbial communities from North Sea - COGITO_mtgs_120531 (SPAdes) (version 2) | ecosystem: Environmental > Aquatic > Marine > Epipelagic ...
TTAAAACGTTACTATCTTCTTTGATTTTTTTGAGCGCTGCTAATGCCAATAAAATAGCAGTCGTGACCAAAGTTAAGGGACTGGTTGAAATAATGCCTACAGGTAAGAAATTATTTTCAAAGTTGAAAGCTGGTAGCATTTTGGCTGATGGTGACAAGATACGAACGGGAACATCTGGTTTTGCTGCGATTATATTTATTGACGATAAATCGACACTTAAGTTGAAAGGTAATTCTGAAGCTGTAATCACAGGGCAAAGAACGGCAGCTAGTATTTCAAAGAAAATAAATATGGATTCAGGAACAATTAGGGCAACAATTAAAAAGCAGAATTCAAGTTTTGTTATTCAAACACCAACCTCTGTTGCGTCAGTTAAAGGAACAGACTTCTGGCTATTAACTGATCCAGACAAAGGAGATCAAGTTATAGGTCTAGAAGGAATAGTTTCTTTGAAAAATATAGACACTGGACAAGATGTCGATGTCGTTCAAGGAATGTCTGGGATATCAACTCCTGATGGTGATGTCGGTGTTGAAGAAACAGTAGTTTCTTCAATTCCAACAGACCCTAGTGATTCAAGTGAAGATGGTCCGTCACAATTTAAAATTTATCTAGAGGGTCCAAACGGAACTCAAAAAGTAATGGTGATCGAGTACCAGTAATCATATCGATCAACCTCATCATTTAATTAACTTTCTATATTCCAAAAACATAAAAACGTGAAAGTTTATTTTTTATTAATAATAAGCCTTTTCTCTACTGGTTTATCTCAATCTAGTAGTTTGTATTATCACAAAACCCCATCAGATATAAATACTGGCGAACCCATAGAAATTTCACAATTACTCTTTACTGACCTTGGAATTGAACAGGGGATGCTCTACTTTAGGAACAAAGGCGAAATGAGTTACCAGGAAGTTGAAATGAGGTTTGTAGATGGAAAATGGGTTGGTCTTATCCCTGGCGATAGAGTCACACCAATTGGAATTGAATATCTATCTGTTTTAACACAATTTGATGGGGGAAGAATAGCCCTTCCGTTAATAGATAATCCTTTTGATAACCCTTTGCTAATCAATATAAACGTAGGGAATGTATCCAATAAAACTAAAAAAACTAACAATTCTATAAAATCTGATTCAGATATACTAATTCTCGCGCCCGAGAATGGATCTTTTCAAAAAAGTAATGAATTAGTCATTTCAGTGTCTTTATTTAATTCTCCAGAAGTTGATCAAAACTCAT
>Ga0209716_1000734_pt1 | contig 28680 bp, 33 predicted proteins | sample COGITO_mtgs_1205_FD_184811 | JGI IMG/M metagenome (GOLD analysis project Ga0209716, IMG submission 184811) | Pelagic marine microbial communities from North Sea - COGITO_mtgs_120531 (SPAdes) (version 2) | ecosystem: Environmental > Aquatic > Marine > Epipelagic ...
AAGACGAATGTTTTTACACACAACAAATAAATGTAATAAGAAAGGTATAACGATGAAATATTACATAACAGATGCTAACTTTAATGTCCTCTCAATACATCCTGACCGTGATTCAGCCAAAGCTGTATGGGATGTTAACTGGAAGGCAGGCGTGGATGTCTATCTTGAAAGTGAAGAGAATCATTTAAAGAACATCGAATGGGCTAAAGATTACAGGGAACGTAAAAAGAAACGTGAACAGTATGCTGTATCTGTAATGCTTAAAGAAGAAACAATTGAACGTGAGCATATTAAAGAGTTAAATCGTAAGATTGGTGGAGGTAAGTCTGCTATATTAGAAGATATAGCTATAAAAGAATCTCTTAATGAGATAAAAGTTAACCATGAGCTATTCGAAAATGCTGAAAATAAAGCTATTAAAGATATGTCCTCTAAAGAAATATATGATGCTCTTGAAAGTAAAGAAATTAAAGAAGAAACAGAAGCTCTTTGGAAAGATATGAGTAAAGATATCATGGTTGAATTCAATGAAGATGATGTAAAACCTATGTCATTTTATTTTGAAGAAGCAGCTCAACGTGAAGCTATTGAAGATATAGCTAAACAAAAAGACCTTGAGCTATTAAAACTGTTACAGAAAAATATAAAAAATAAAGAGGGAAAGGTAATAAATAATCTTTGGAATGAACCTACAGAAGATTGTGATGATTGTCTGTGGATAATTAAAGAAACAGACGGTGATATTACTGTCTGTAATGAATGTCTTGATGAAAGGAATAAATTATGAGTATAGAATTAAGGGTAAATGAAACATGGGATACGCCAAGTTCATTAGCATCTTTAAGTGAATGGCTTAGAAAAGTTGATGATCCAATTGTAACTAAAAGTGTTATGCTTATGCATAATTTCATTGCTGCTAATTATACTTTAACCCTTAAAGAAAGGAATAATAAATGAACTACCGAGTAGAATTGTATGATGATTCTGGTGCTCAATGGTGTTATTATAACGCTAATGGTGACCGTAGGTTAGCTGAACATTGGGCTACAATGATGGTTAAAGTCGCTGGATCTCAGTCGTATCAGTTATCTTTCAAAGAGGAAGATGTATGTATATATAAAGTATATTCTAAACACTTTAAGGAAAAGTCATGAAATACTTTTTAACTGATCATGCCTTTAAACGTGCTGAAGAAAGAGAAATAACTACGGATGATATTAACGCTTGTGTAACGTTAGGTAAGTGTTATAAATCCAAGATGCATGGTGGTCAATTAAGGTTTATGTATAATGGTGTTGTTGTTATAGTTAAGAATAAAACAAACAACATAATAACCTGTTATAGACTTAATCATATACGTTAATAATATGGGGCTATTCTATAGTCCCCTATTAAAAGGGAGCATCCCTCTCCCCTTAGGTTATATATTATAATATAAGTATAACTTATAGGGTATAACGGGAGTAACCTGACAAGAGATATTACTGTGGTACATTACAATGTTATTACAGTACTATGTGAAGTAACTTTAATATATCGGAAGGATATAAAATGGATATTAAAGAAACAAAAGAAATACTTGAGACTATACTTGAGTACAATCTAACTAGTAATAAGACTGGGGACTTTGCTGACAACATTATACCTCACTTAGTATCGTTACCTGGGATTGGTAAAACAAGTATAGTTGAGGCTGTAACTAAAGAGAAAGATTGGTATCTATATACTATACCTATAGCTTCTTATGATGCAGCTGAGATAGCTGGTTTCCCTATGTTAGATAAGGAGAATAAGAAGTATGATAGGGCTAAGCCATTCTGGTTAGATACACCAACAGATAAGCCTGTAGTATTATTCTTTGATGAGATATCACAAGCACCTACAGCTAATGTTAATGTGTTAGCTATGTTAGTTAATGAGAGGAAGATAGGTGAGCATAAGCTTAACGATAATGTTATGATAGTGTGTGCGGGTAATGCTATGTCTCATAGGGCAGGTACAAATCCTTTACCATCTCACTTTAAAGATAGGGTAACTTTCCTTGAAGTAGAGCCTGATCTAGAAGCCTTTATGAGTTATGCTAACAGTAAGAAGTTACATGAGTATATTGTAGGGTTCTTAAGGAATAGACCATCATTCCTATCTATGTTTGATCCTAAGATAGATTCCTGTCCATCACCAAGATCATGGATGAGAGTTAACACTATACTTAAAATGGATATGCCTTATAAGCTTAGAAATCAAACTATTAAGGGGCAAGTAGGGGAAGCAGCTCAAGCTGATTTCTTAGGTTATTTAAGAGTAGCTGATAAGATACCTGATCCACAACTAATACTATCAGGTGAATGTAAAGATATACCTGAAGATAATGTTGTTATGTATGCTTTGTGTGCGGCATTATCTACGTTAGTAACTACTACAACTGCAAGACACTTTGTTAACTATCTTAGTATACTACCTAACAAGGAGTTTGCGGCATTCACTATCAGAGATGCTTTACAGAGAGATAAGAAACTTAAGGCAGATAAACATATAACCTCCTGGTTTATGTCTGAAGGTAAAGCCTTATTACTCTAATAAACTATACAATAAGAATTAAGGAGGGCACGAGGTCCTTCTTATTAAGCCTATTAATAAAGAATAAAGGAAATGTTATGGAAATATATTTACTTATGTATACTATAGCCTTGATTGTATTAGGAAAAATAATATATGATATGGCTAATAAAAGAAATCGTAATAAATGGGGGTGGACTTTAGGTTCTGTAGCTACCTCTCCTTTGGTAGGAATAATACTACTTTTAATTTTAAAAAATAAGGAATAATACTATGGCTAAATGGGGTGAAATACCTAATATAACTGCTAATCAAGAGCTTATTTCTCTTAATAAGAAGTTAGTTACTACATTAAAAGAATTAAAAGTTCTACAAAATAACTTATCAGAGTTAGCTGAACTATCTAAAGTAGATGTACATGCTAATGATCAGGCTATAATAGAGATTGAGCAGTCAATTCAAGAATTAAATTCAATTAAAACTAAGAGACGTAGATTACTTAGCTTATTAAGTGGAGATGAATAATGTTAGATGTAGAAGATAGACTTAGATTAGCACATGAATCAGTGTGTAAGGCTGAAAATAAAAGGATGCGTGAAGTATTTAGTATACGTACTTATAAAGAAGGTGATCAGTGGACTGCACAAAGAAATAGACAGACTACAGGAGCTAAAGGTGGTAGACAAAATAAACTTAAAAGACTTTGGGTTAAAGAAAGGACAGTTAGATGAGAGCAATATTAAATAAGATATGTTGTTGGTGTAGGGAATATCCAAGTGATGAGCCTTGCTGTTGGTGTAATGATGAAGAGGATTATGATAATGACTGATAAATATTTTGATGTAGATAAACATAAACAAGAAATACAAAAGAAAGAAAAGCTTATGACACTTCTTACATGGTCAGTACTAGGTTTCTCTCTTATAAGCGCAATGTTTTGTGTTAGTGTTTTGATTAGTGGTATATGGAGATTAATACAATGACAGAAGAATTTAAAGATATAGATAATGATCCTATGCGTATGGCAGAGTATAAAGAAAGAGAAAGATTATCTAGAGTATTAGAAGAGTATTATAAACTTAAATCAGAGTATAAAGATATGAGTGAAGTAGAACTGTTTGTTTTAGCCCATGATATAGTTGGGCGTAAAGAGAAAGATATTGGTAGCAAGTGATATAATAGCCTTTACACTCGATATGTTAATGCAAGAAGAATTGTTTTACATACCCGCTAATCAAGATGAACCAACAGATAAGGAGATAGAATGGGCTAATAGATTAATAACTAACCGTATAGAGAATACTGACTTCATACCTACTGAAGCAGAACTCTATGAATTAATGCAACTCAAATTGAAAGTATAATACAATGGATGCTCAAACAAAAGTAAGCAGAGCTATAATTAAACTTGTAGCTAACTACACTTTCTACGGTACATGTGCACTTAGATTAAACGTCAGAGAAACTACTGACTATAAGACTATGTGTACTGATGGTATATCTATACTATGGAATCGAGAATTTGTAGATGAATGTAGTGAAGAAGAAGTAATGGGCACTATAGCACATGAGGTATGGCATGTTATATTCGGACATCATTTCCGCATGGGTAAACGTGAACATAAGAAATGGAATATAGCTACAGACTTCTCTATAAACAATAGTTTAAAGGAAGAAGGTTTTAGCCTACCTCCGGGTGCTTTAATGGATGATAAGTATATTAACATGAATGGAGAAAAGGTATATGATCTAATAGATGATGATGAATATAATCAAGCTCCTTCTTGGGGTGGTGTACTACCTATAACTGATGATCAAGGTAACCCTCTTACAGGTGAGGCGTTAGAGCAGGCTAAAGATGAAGTAGATCAGATGATAGCTTCAGCGGCTCAAGAAGCTAAGAAAGCTGGACAAGAAATTAGTGGTAAGTTATCTGATTTAATTCAGAGTATAAGAGAACCTCAAGTTAACTGGAAGTCTTATTTACCTACTTATCTTATGAATAGCAATCCTGATAGTCCTTCGTGGAAGAGACCTAATCGTAAGCTGTTATCTGAGTTTGACTTATATACTCCTGCTATGATATCTAATAATCTCGGCCCTGTAGCTGTAGTTATAGATACCTCTGCATCTGTATCTAAGGCCGAGAGAGAAGTGTTCTTATCAGAGTTACAATCAATAAACGAAACCTTAAAACCTAAATCAACTCATGTGATATGTGTAGACACTACTGTAGCTACATGTTATGACTTCGATCCTTACGATGATATAACAGAGTTAGCCCTTGTAGGGGGTGGTGGTACAGACATGTCACCAGGATTTAAGTATGTAGAAGAATGTCTTCCTGAAGTAGAAAATATACTTTGCTTCTCGGACTGTGAGTTCTGGGATTGGCCTCCAGAACCTGAAAAGCCTGTGTTATGGCTATCAACTGGTCAAAATAAAGAAAACCCTTATGGCACACTTGTGTCTGTAAAATTCTAAGCACGAAAGGATATAACAATGTTTAGTGATTATATAAGTATAGCAAGACAATACTATGATGAGCCTGGTTATGAGAAGGATAAATCTTCTTTGCCTTATCAAGCTAATAGGTATTATTCTCTTATTAACTATCTGAAAACAATAACAAATAATATAGAGTATGATTACAAAGATCTTTATGATGAAATTAAGTCTAGTATATTTGAAAAGTTTAATTCATCAATTAAGAACGGTAGTATTAATAGTGAGCTATGTGAATTGATTGAAGTCAGACCACCTAACCGTGACTTCTCGCATAGCTACTCTAATTATTCTCCTAGCTACAGTGCTAATCGTATGTATGAAAAACAAAGAGATAAAAGCGAAGATGATCTTGATGACATTAGTTATGGCATAAGTAATCATCTATCTTATGTTATGAGTTATATTGTAAGAAAGGAATGTTATCTTAACTATAAGATTAATGAAACAGAAGACGACATTATTAAAGCAGAGTACAAAGATAAAGTATTAAAGCTTAATAGGAATATACAGCAGATAGGTTCTAACTATATGTATGGGTTACACTACACCTATGTAAATGATACATATAAGAAGTCAACCTTCAATAAAGAAATAACTCACATGGACCCTATAAGATATAAGCCTAATATAATAGTAGATAAGAATTGGTTTGATACTGTGGGTGATAAAGGTTTTCAGATACTAGAGTATCAAGGTAGCAGAGCCTTTACTATCTCAGCTGAAGAGTATTCTAAAGACTCAAACAGAACACTGTACTTTGTTAAGACTCTACAAATGACTGGTACACGAGAGGAAATGCGAAATGCAAACTGGCATAACGTATTAGATAAGCTAGATAAGATAGTTAAAGTAAGAGATTTAATATTATCTGTATCAAATCAAGACGATAAGATATGGGCGTTAGGTGCTGATGAAACATGGGCTGAACGTACCATGCGAGCAAGACAGAAACGTACTATGATGAAGGGACTTAACATCTAAATGTATAGTCCATTATTAAAAGGGAACGCTATTTCCCTAGAAAGGAACTCAAATGAATCGTGCTAACATAGTACACAGATTAGCGCACGCTAGAACTGAGACAGAAAGAATGGATACTATGGATGAGTTAATAACTTATGATAGAGAGAAAGGAAGAGAACTAATGAGAGAAGAACCAACAGACTTTCATGGTGACTTTAAAGACATGAATGAAAGAGTTAAAGATAGTATTATAAATCCTGCTCACTACAAAGTAATACCCCCAGGTAATTACCCTGAAGGCTTAGAGTATATGGATCTAATGCAGTATATTTTATCACATCACAAAGGTATTGAGTCACACTTAGTAGGTCAGATACTTAAGTATAGTATAAGACTAGGTAAGAAAGATGCTAAACAACAGGACGCATTAAAGATACAATGGTATGCTAATTACCTTGTTGATGTAATCAAAAAGCAAGATGAGGGATAATGTAAGATTCCCCATAGCTAATTATAAGTATCTGTCAGTAAACGGATACCAAGATTTCCCAGTATTTTGGGATGTCTTTGAAGATAAAACTAGCTTTGTAATGACAGAGCTATTCGAAATTAGTGTTAACAATGAGGTTAACTCTGATAATGTAGAAGAAATAGTACTACAAATAATTGTGGAACTACATTCTGATACAATAACAATCCATTAGAAAAGGAATAATATAATGGCTAATCAAGTAATGGTAGTAAGAGACGTAACATTTAACTGGGCTAAACTAGTTGATAAACATTCTCCCTTCGGTACACTCCAGTGGGACGTACAAGTTGTTACAGATAATGAAGCAACTAAAGCTCAACTAGAGAGTAGCGGTATTAAGATGAAGACAGGTGAGAACAAAACCTGGTATGCTAACATTAAACGTAAAGCGGTTAAGGCTAACGGAGAAGAACAAGATCCACCTAAAGTTATTGACTTAGATAAAGAGGAAATGGCTCCAAGTAAAATAAAGAATATGGGTAATGGCACTAAAGGTCATATCAAATTATTCTCTTATGACTGGAATGTAGGTGGTAAGTCAGGTGTATCTGCTATGTTAGTAGCTCTACAAGTAACAGACTATGTTGCGTATGAAGGGGCAGGTGAAGACTTTTAATGGATAGTAAATTAATTAGAGTTGATACAAGGAATGGGTCTGTATGGATCCTTCCTTCGTATAACGTTAGTTACTACACTACTCAGTTGGCTCAGGTTCTCTGGGCTAACAGATTTACTTTAAGAAAGAAAGGTACTAAGTAATGAAAGACGATTATGTTTATACCGCAGGTGCAATGGAGCACGTTAGTATTTCAGATATGAATAACTGGCGTGATTACGTAGAAAAATGTTTGGATGAATGTGACATTAAATGTTTACATCCTACAAGACGTACACCTATTCACGATCAAGAAGCGGATGATGGTATTTCTACTTACAATAAACTTAAACGTATCACAGCTCAAGACTTGCTAGATATAAAGAGATCTCGAGTAATCCTAGCGGATTTAAGAGACTCTATGCCTGGAAAAAAATGGGGTACGGTTATGGAAGTAGCTCAAGCTTATCATTGGGATAAGGTTATAATAGCACTTGTAGATCCTGATCAGTTTAAACATCCATTCATTTACACTTATGCTACAGAAGTACATTATGATTTACAGGATGCAGTTGATTCTGTAATAGAGTACTACGATGGAGTATAAAGACCTAAAAGTTTTAATAGACTCGGGTAGTAACCATGAAGATCAAGGTCACTGGATTAGTAATAACCCTATTATTCCAGTGGGCCTTCATGGTTTTGTTTATGCTATACATAATATCCTTGATGACAAGTACTATGTAGGCAAGAAAAACTTTTTACACGGCGGTAAAAAGAATTATAAAAGAAAGGGGGTTAAAGTACCTAACTATAAGTATGGTACTGAAACTAATTGGAAGACCTATACAGGTTCTTCAGCCGAACTTAACTTAGATATAGCTAGAAATGGTATGGATAACTTTTCATTCTTAGTATTAAGGTTATATCAAACTAGAGGCGGACTATCTTATGGTGAAGCTAATCTACAACATAAGTTAGACGTATTAACAATGAAAGATGATGATAATAAAGCAAAATTTTATAATGGTAACATTGCTGGTATTAAATTCATCCCTAAAGAGACAGGAAAACCAACATGACTTATTGGAAACTAGATAACTATGATGTTAAAATGATAAGAAAATTATCGCAAGAAACTACTATACCTCAGAAAATACTTGCATACAGATTTAATATATCACAAACGATGGTATCATTCATAAAGAATAACCGTCGTAGAGTTAATGTCTCATAAGAAAAGATTATTGATTGCTTACGTTATAGTATTTGGTTTATATTTAATCTTATACTATAATAAAACAAATGATGATCTGACTACAGACAGTGTAGTAATCAATAAAGAAAAGGTTAAGCCTTATATAATGAAAGAAAATAAGGTTGAAACAAATAAATACTCTATTGAATTACCAGCTAAACGTAGATTTGGTTACAAGCTAGGGGATAATCTTAATATAGTATTAACTCCTAGTTTAAGAAATAAAGATGATAGCGCTAATCATGGTGCTATTATTAAATTAGAACTATTATTTTAAAGGAAACACTATGACAATATATGCGTGGGACATCGAGGCGAATGGCTTCCAAGATGTAGCGGACACAATATGGGTTTCAGTAATGCGTAACTTAGAAACAAAAGAGTTACATATATTCAGTGACTATGTTGAAGGTTATCCTGACTTATCTGAATCATTTAAATTATTAGATGAAGCTACAGGTATTATAGCACATAACGGTATGAGATATGATCGTGTTGTGTTAGAAAAAGTAACTGGATACGCTATAGATCGTAACAAGATAATTGATACGGTAATATACTCAAGGTTAAATGACTTCCATCGTAAGAAAACATTTAGAAAACATAGTCTTAAGGCTCTTGCTATACAAGCAGGAGAAGAACAAAAGATGGATTATGATGGTGGCTTTGATAATTACTCTGATGAGATGGTGAAATACTGTATAGCAGATGTTGATGCTAATATAGCAGTGTATAACATGCTTATGAAAGAGTATGATAAAATTAAAGAGACTAACCCTAACTACGATGATGCTATTAATATCGAACATCAAATGGCTTACTGGTCTAGTGAGCAAATAAAAAATGGTTGGGAAATAAACGAAGAACTGCTGGACAGCACTCTAATTAAAATAAAAGGCGAACTAAATGAAATCGAAAAACGAGTTGAACCAGGACTTGGAACACTCACAATTACAATTGATAAAGAACCGAAGACAGCTAAATACAAGAAGAACGGAGAATACACCGCTGTTTCTGCAAGGCTACTCAGCGACTATCTTGGGCGCTATGTTGATGTGTCTGATGCTTTATCTGATAGTCCCCCAATAAAACCTGAAGAAGAGTTTCAACGTAAAGAAACAGTTGAAGCAAGACTAGGTAATCAAGAACATCTTAAAGAATTTCTGTATACTATAGGGTGGGAGCCAACTCAGTGGAACTGGAAGAAAATAAACGGACAGTTTCATAAGGTAAGTCCTAAACTAACTACAGATAGCTTAATAAAACTAGGAGATGTAGGTAAAGATATCGATAAGTACTTTACTCTTAGAGCTAGACACAGTATACTTACTGGCTGGAAAGAACATATACATAATGGAAGATTATATGGTGATGTAATTGATATTGGTGCTGCTACGGGTAGACAAACACACAAGATTATTGCTAATATACCTTCACCTAAAGCTACTTACGGTAGTGATATACGTTCTATGTTTATATCTGCTAAAGATAAAGTACTAATCTCAGCTGATGGCGCAGGTTATCAAGCAAGAGTTGTAGCTCACTTTGGTAGAGATGAAGAGATGTCTAATGAAATATTGAAAGGAGATATACACCAGAAAAACGCTGATGCTATACAGTGTACTCGCAATGAAGCTAAACCTTTCTTCTTTGCTTTCTTATTTGGTGCAGGTGGAGTTAAACTAGGTACTATACTAGGTAGATCCTCTCATGCGGGTAATAAAGCTAAAGATGCTTTCTTAGCTCGATGGCCTGCTCTTGCAAGCTTAACAGAAAAAGTAAAGAACGTAGCTCAACAACGAGGGTATCTACGTGGCCTTGATGGTCGTCGTATTTATACTGAAGAAGCATATAAAGCATTCAACTACCTTATACAAGGTACTGAAGCTATACTAATGAAACGTACAATAGTACGTATCAATGAAGCCTTCGAAGCAGAAGGTATTAAAGCGAAGCAATTACTGTTCTATCACGATGAGTGTACTTGGGAGTTATCTCCTGAAGATGCTATCAAAGCTGAACCCATTATACGTAAGTGGTTTGTTGAAGCTCCTAAAGAATTAGGTGTAGATATAATGGAAGCAGGCGATTGTAAAATAGGTAACGATTATTTAGAGGTGCACTAATGCCATACATTGAAAGACAAAGAAGAGAAGAATTATTTGATGACTCACCTAAGACAGCAGGTGAAATACAATATTTAATAGCTGACATGATACAAGACTATCTTACAGACAAGGGTCCTTATAACTATCAAACACTTAATGATGTTATGGGTGCTTTAGCCGGAGCTCAAATGGAGTTTTATCGTAAGGTAGTAGCTCCGTATGAAAATAAAAAGGAGTTACTTAATGGATCCGTATATTAGAACCCATGTGGTTACTATGTATACTAAACCCGACTGTATATTTTGTGAGAAAGCAAAAAACTTATTGCATTCCCAAGATAATTGTGTTATAAATGAGGTTCGACTGGATAAAGAACCTCAGTTTATAGCTGATGTTAAAGAAAGGTTAGGTAATACTGTTCCACAAATAATAATAGATGGAGTTCACATAGGTGGCTATGATAACTTAGTTAATTATATAGAATCATGGAGATAGTAGAAGATGAGTACTAATATATACATTGATGGCGACATTTTAGTATACCAATCTATTTGGGGTGCTAAAAATAAAAAGGATATTAAAAAGAAACTAGACCAAACAATAGCTGGACTAATGTCAGACCTTGAAGGAGGTAACGGCATGATAGCTATTAAAGGTATAGGTAACTTTAGAAAAGATATTTACCCTTTGTATAAAGGTAATAGAAAGAAAGAGTTAACTCAGGAAGAAAAAGATTTCTTTGAGTATGCTTATAATTATCTTAAAGATGACTGGAAGTCTGTAACCGCAGATGATATGGAAGCTGATGATTTATTAGCTATATGGCAGACAGAAGAACCTGGTATTATAGTTAGTATAGATAAAGATATGTTACAAGTACCAGGATTACACTATAATACACGAAGAAAGGATTACACTAATATAACCAAAGAGGAAGCTTCATTATTACTACATACTCAAGTAATGATGGGTGACTCAACAGACAACATACCTGGCCTTAAGGGTATAGGTAAAGTTAAAGCAGCAAAGGTATTAGAAGGAATACCTATGGATAGACACTTATCTACTGTAAGAGAGTTTTGGAAGAAACACTTTGGTAGAGGTTGGGAAGATAATATGCAACTCAACATGGATTTAATATACTTAAGGAGAACACTCAATGATCGCTATGATATCCGAACAGGACGAAGAGCTATTAAAGAATTACAACATAAAGGTGGAAAGGAATTGGAATCACCCCGACGAGTATCAAGCGACGTTCGTGAAGGGTTGGGTGAATGTAATGACAACAGGGGAGACGAGAGAACAAGCAGTATATAGACTGAAAGAAATGTTAGCAGGTGAAATCTTAATTAACAATCCTAAGTTAAGTGTTGAAGCTGCTTTCGAACAATTAATAATGTGTAACAAGCTAGGAGTATAGCGATGGGTAGAATAATTAGAAAAACTAACTGTGATTCATGTGGTTCAACTAATAATAAATGTGAATACGATGACGGATCTACATGGTGTTTCACCCCAGACTGTGAAGGTAATAAAAAGGCATTTAATAATAAAGAAGAAAGTGTTGTTGTACCAATAAAGTCTTTACCCTTTGGTACATCAGCTGAACGCAATATATCTAGTAAGATATGTGAGATGTTTGGTGTTAAGCGAGAGGTATCTTCATCAGGAGGTACTAGCGCAGTATACTACCCTTACTATGAAAACAATGTAGTAGTTGGTAGTAAGAAAAGATTGTTCCCTAAAGACTTTAGAGTAGAAGGTAAACTACCTCTTACTTTGTTCGGTCAGAATATCTTTTCAGGTGGTGGCAAGCGTATTGTTATCACTGAAGGTGAAGAAGATACACTAGCAGTAGCTGAAGCATATAGTAAGTATAGCACAGGTGTAGTCTATCCTGTAGTATCAATACCTTCTGCTTCTAATTTAAAGGCTGTGGTAGAGAACAGAGATTACTTAAGATCATTTGAAGAAGTAATATTGTTTATAGATACAGACGAAGCAGGTAAAATAGCTGTGGATAAGTTGGCTAATGCTATTGGCTTTGATAAAGTAAAGGTAGCTAAGACACAACACAAAGATGCTTCAGAAGCTTTAACTGAATCAGGTCACATGATACTATTAAGAGGTATATGGGATGCCCAACAATATAGTCCTCAAGGTATTCTTACTGGTGAAGACTTATGGGGTAAACTAATAGAGTATAATGATATTGAATCTTTACCTTACCCGGAATGCTTCTCAGGTTTAAATGATAAGATTAAAGGTATGAGGCTAGGTGAAATAAGTCTATGGGTTTCAGGTACAGGTGCAGGTAAGTCTACTATGCTCAGAGAAATAGTATTAGATATTATTGATAAGACAAATGATAAAGTAGGTATTATAGCTTTGGAAGAAAGCCCCGCTGAAACCACACGTAAGCTTGCAGGTATGGTAATAAATAAAAATCCTGCTGCAGATAAAATAGAGTTAGATGAACTCAGAGTAGGCTTTGATAAGTTTAAAGATAGAGTATTAGTGTTAGATCACTGTGGTTCTATGGCTAATGGTATTATATCTCAGCTAGAATACATGGCACTATCTGGTTGTAAGTACTTGTTTATCGATCACATAACTATACTAGTATCTGAAGGTTCCGATGGACTAACGGGTAACGAAGCTATAGATAAAGTAATGAATGATCTACTAAGAATAACTAAACAACATAACGTTTGGATAGGCTTAGTGTCTCACTTACGTAAGATGTCTACTACAGGTCAATCATTTGAAGAAGGTAGATTACCTACTGTAGATGATATACGTGGTTCTGGTTCTATCAAACAAATATCACATGACATACTAGCATTTGCTCGTAATATAACTGCAGATCAAGAAGAAGAAAGAAACACAATTAAACTTTCAGTATTAAAATCAAGATATACTGGTAAGACAGGTCCAGCAGGTACTTGTAAGTTTGATTATGATACAGGTAGATTACAAGATGGATTGTATGATGATATGTTGGACGGCCTTAATCTATAATTGAAGTCCATTATTAAAAGGGAATACCCAATGGAAGATAACATGAAAGACCCTCTGAATGAAGTGGTGGATTATCTAATAACTAAAGTTTCTAGTGTAAATATGAATAACCCTAAAGCAAATAAGGGTGCTCAGATATTACGTACTATAACTAGCTTTAAAGAAAGCTTACCTAATATAGTACAAGTAGCTTTCGATAAGATGTCCTCTAACTTTACAAGAGAATATCCTGAACAACCCATAGGTCTAGCTAAAGTTACACAAGTAAGTACGGGTATTGGTGAACATGTATTCACTAAATACTTTAACGCTAAGTGTAGCTTTCACCAGTCAATAAGAACAGGTGATCTCGTGCTAGAAGCCTATGTACAATCAGGTTTTATTACTGTTAAGAGAGCAGAAGGCTTTGGTGCATACAATGCACAAGCACCTTATATGATTGAACCAACTTCTCGTTGGGAAGAGATAGGTGAGTTTAAGCTTATCGAGAGTAAAGGATTACTCGTATATACAGTAGATGAAATACCTGAAGACATAAGTAATATAATGCAACCTAAGAATTATCCCTTAATAAAACGATGGGGTATCTCTGCCCCTCAAGAGCAGAAGGATGCATTCAATAATACTTATATTAACTCTGCCTTTGTTCGTGCAGTAAATAACTTACAACAAACTTCATGGAAAATAAATCCTAAAGTATTATCTGTATTAATAGATAAGCTTGAAGATATACTACCAGAAGATACTCCAATGTATGAACATGCTATACCTAAGTCAGTGCTTAAGACTGCATATGAGAAGTATCAAAAGAAACCCTCATTTATTAATAAGCAAGCGTATAATACTATAGCTAAAGAATGGGAAAAGACGTTAAGACCTTTACAGGTAAGAGCTAAACGTGCAGAGATAAAGACTACTCTAGGTAAAGCTAAACAACTAGCTGAATGGCCTAAGTTTTACTCACTAGTAGATCTAGATTACAGAGGTAGAGTGTACTATAAAGAACCTTATATGAACTATCAAGGTAACGATATGGCTAGAGGCTTAATGTCCTTCAGTGAATCAAGACTAATAGATAGTGAAGGTAAGAGAGCTTTAGCTATACATACTGCTAACTCATATAATGAAAAGTATGACGTAGATAAGATACCTGGTTGGGTAGAAGAAGACTACTATAATATGTTAAACAAAGAAGGCATAGATACTATAAGTGTAGATAAGTTTTCACTTGAAGATAGAATAAACTGGTTTAATAATAACTGGGATCTCATTGAAGACACTGCTAATAAAGGTATACTACATAATTGTGAAAAACCTGTGGTGTTCTTAGCTTGTTGTTTAGAATGGTGTGATATAGCAGACATGGAAGATGCAGGTGAAATGCCTACATCAAGTATACCTGTAGCTATTGATGGTACTTGTAACGGATATCAACACTCAGCTGCACTATCTAGAGATAACAAGACAGGTAACTTAGTAGCACTACAAGATAGTGAAGTGCCACATGACTTGTATGTTAAGGTAGCTCAAAAGATAGTAGAGTTAGCACCTGAATTCTTTGTAAACAGACCTATGTCTTATGCAGAGATACGTAAGTTAATCTCTAAGAGAGCTACAATGACAAGAGCCTACTCTGCAGGTGCACAAACAATAGCGGAGTCTATGTACTCTGATTGTGTACAAGCTGGTGCTGATGAACAATATAATATAACTCAAATTGATTGTGATGAATTAGCTCCACATATACTTAAGGCTATTGAACATGTATGTCCTGGGTCCCAGACAACAATGAAGTTCCTACAAGACTTAGCGCAATGGGAGCTAGGTACTTTCGAGTATCAAGACCCTGATGGTAAAAAGATATCTAACTCTGCTATAAGTAAGTTAAAGAAAGAAGCCCGACAAGCTAACAAAGAACAAAGAGCTAATCCTACTGTAGAAAACACACTAGCTTTAAACAAAATTAACTCTAAGTTAGCTGAATGTAAACTAGTGTTAGTCAAAGGTTATGCGGGTGATGATATTAGATGGATGACTAAGTCAGGATTCCCTGTAATATACAAGGTTAATGCTACACGACAAGACACTTGTAAGTCTACCTTACGAGGAGTAATTGGTGGCGCATCTAAACAACCAGGACGTATTAACCATGTAGCTAAGATATACTTAGATACAACAAACAGAAGAGAAGCTAGCGCAGGTATCTCTCCTAACTACATTCATTCACAGGATGCTACTCACATGGCATTAGTGATAGATAAATTCGGTATCAACTTCGGAGCAGTACATGATAGCTTTAGTTGCCATGCCTCTGATGTTGAATTATTAAAACAAATAACACAAGAAAAATTCGTTGAGATGTACAGCAACGATAACCCCTTGGAAGCAGTTAAAGATTGTATAACACATAACAACTGCACCATAGAAGTACCAAAGCTCGGTGACCTAGATATATTCGAAGTCATTGGTTCACGTAACTTCTTTTCATAGGTGAAACATGACAAACAAAACACATTACAATTGGTTTGCTTTGCGTGATCGGTACTTACTTAGTAAAAATAAACAACCACTAATGACTGATGAACGCTACTGTGAGATCGAAGGTATTGATCCAGATACCTACGCATACAACAGAGAAAACATGCGTAATTATTTTATTAGTAAACAAGATGATGCCACTATAGGTGCAGAACAGTATGATCTATTCTTAGCACACAACGGTATCTTAGAAACAAAGGAAGAAGAACATGGAAAACAAACCAAAGAAGTCTTATAATATCGGTGCAGAGATGTATAGACAAGGAATAATTCCTATGGAATCAGAAATGAATATGGATGATATGGAATTAGTAGAAGAGTTAGATTTAAGTCCTAGCTTAGCTTACACACCTAGTATTAACAAAGCTGCAGCTGAAGCACAACGTCAACGTAACATTAGAAACGGTATGACGGAAGGACTTACTAAAAGCAAAGCAATAAAAGTAGCTGATAAAGCTTATAACGAAGCTAGAAAGCTAGCTAGAAAAATAATAAGATAAAATAAAATTACCCCCAAAGTACTATTATGTACTATGGGGGTATTTAAGTTTAAGCAGGCACCATATGAGTTATCTCATTAGATGCTCCTACTAATTGATTAATTACATTATTATCAGATGAAGAATTTCTAGTCATAGTGTTAAGTAAACCACTTGTTGTTAAAGTAGATCCTTCACCATACTGAACATTATGTCTAGCCATACTATTTTTAGATGGTTTAATATCAAAAGGTAATTTTCTGTAAGCTGCTTTTAAAGATGGATGAGCTTGTTCACCTCTATATAATAAACCAGAACTACCTCTCATTATATCTACTAAAGCAAGAAGATCTTTCCCCTCAACTCTATTAAATTCCCTATCTTTAGCATTAGCTTCAGTAGGAGGTAACCAACCATGATTACCTGCAGCCTCTAATATAGCTTTATTTCTTAGATTACCTTTAATAACACCTTTTCTTTTAGATTCACTTCTAGCTAACTGATAAGGTTCAAACATAGTAGAGGTTCTATTATTGTCTATAGATAAATCAGGATCTTCTACTATAGCTTGAGAATCTGCACCATAAACATTATCATACATCTTATCAAAGTAACCAGTAAGCCCATGGAAAGAATTATTATTGTTCTCTTCACCTAAGAATCTCGTTCCTATATTAGCTCCTGTTTTACCGTATTTATCTTTAACTTCATTTAATCTTTCGTTATAAGTGTTAACTACTTTAGACATCATACTTGGAGCTTGTGCAGCAAAAGCTGGTATAGCTATGTTGTTATAAGCATTTATAGCTAACAAGTGACCTTCTGCTCCTGTTATTAAAGCATCATGTATAGCAATAGCTTGTACTGGGTTACCTTTAAATCCACCATCCGGACTATTCATAGCTAACATAGCTAAAGTCATTATAGTAGAGTCTCCACCTTGTATAACATCAACAGGCCAGGAGTTTCTTTGTTTAGTTCCAGGTCTATACTGGTAAAGCTCTTCACCTTCTAACCTAGCATCAGCTGCTCCTGCGTAGTCTGTTTGAATAGTACCTCTAGGTATATTCATACCTGCTATTCTATCTGTTTTAATATTAAGGCCATCTACTACTTGATCATTAACACTTCTCTCTAACTCTGGAGAAATATTACTTGCAGATAATTGTTGAGTACCTCCAAACATATTAGTTATAGTAGAAGGAGCATTAATAGCTGCCATAGCAGTACCTAAAGCTCTCATAGCAGTTTGATAACCATTAAGTTTACTCATGTGTTTTTCCATAGAGTAAGTATACAGGTCTGTCATATCATTAAGCATACGCATATTATCACCTGCATACGTTGCTCTTACTTCAGCCCAAGCTTCATTTAATTTAGGATTATTAACTGCTGCTTTATTTATTTTGCTAAAGAAATCCTCGGCTTCTGAATACATTTTTTGAGCTATTTTACCATAAAGACCTGCCACAACAAGCCCTCTAGAATAATCTTTAGCAGCACCAACTTTTCCTCTTGCTTCAGTTAAAGAATTAAATAAATCAGCCCAAACTTGTTTATAAGGACCATCATCTACTGAAGAAAAAGTCAGTTCAATATCTTGATCTATACTGTTATATATCTGTTCACGTAAGCTTCCGTGCATTTCTTTATTATCATCTAATATATCTGGAATCAAACCTAAGATTTCTGCACTACCACTATCACCTATAATAATAGATATTAAACCTGCGTTAGACTGTCTAGCATCAGACTCCATCATGTTTTGTAATCTAATATGTTGACCTTGAGGTGTAACTGATATTTGATATGCATCTATTAATACAGAACTTGGATATTGCCATTCACCTTTTTCTGTCATCCAAGGATTATTACTTGCAAAATCATCTAACGTATTATTGTTATTAGAATCTATTAATTGTTTACCTAAGACAGAGGCTTTACTTAAATTATTAGAACCAAAGTTAATATAATCTAAAGGAACCCATTTAGATAAAGGTTTATTATTTAAATTACTTCTAGAGAAATTTTTTGCAGAAGCAGGATCAATATGCTTTGCCATTTGTGCACCAAGATTATAATAGAAATTAAGAGCTTGATATTTAGCAGGATCACTAGACTTAAGGTTATACAACTTTCTTTGTATTGCTTGCCCACGAGAAATACCTTTAAGCCCTTTAGTTTCAAGGTATATTTTTCTAGCCTCACTAACTACTGCAGGTGCACCTAAAGACCACAACCCTGAATTATTATCTATTCTAATAGGTTGTGTTCCTTCAAAATTAAAAGAAGTTCTTGTAGTACCTTTCTGATTCATAATACTAAGGTTATTAGATATATGGAAGTATCTTAAGGTAGCAGGAGATTGTTTAGTTATTAAATAGCTAGGCATGTTTTCAGTAGACCTAACTTGTATATCATCCATTTCCTTTTTTAATTGACCCATTTTTTGCTGTATTATTTTTTGAGCCTTTTCATTTCCGTGTTTCTTAATTAACTTCTCTTTATAAACAGGGTCTAACTCAGATAGTGTGCTTTGAAAAGGACTATTATTATCAATTCCTTTTGTTAAACTACTATACATTTTTTGTTGCATAGAATAAAGTACAGGGTTAACACCAATAGGTATACTTCCTTGTAATTGCATAAAAGTCTCAGCAGCATTTGTAGATTTAACAGATCCTTTTTTATCCATAAAAACTTTTTTTACTGCATCACTTAATACGCTTTCAGTCATCGCAGGAAACTTAGGTGCTTTAAGACTAGTAATAACTGAACTTCTGCTAGACACATCATACACATTAGCTATTTTTGCAGCTGAAGCCATATTAAGAGTTAATTGATCACCTAGTAAAGGTATTACTTTACCCTTTTTACTTCTAGCCCACTTAATTTGACCTTGATCTGTAAGATCTTTAATGAAGGTCATAGCGTTATCTCTAGTTCTTTGTACATCAAATGAACTAGGTGTTTGTCCTTCAGGTGTAGATAACCTAATCATATCATCAGTAACAGAAGTTACCATTTGATTTAACATAGGTTCTCCAGATTCAAATACTTCTTTAACTGGATTATCAATTCTATTTTTTAAAGGTATTTCTTTTTCTGCACCAATATCTGTATCATAATCATCCATAAAGTCTGTCTTAGCATCTTCTATGGTATTCATAGTATTTAAAAATTTTCTATTATTTATACCATGTAGTAAATTAGCACCAGCTACAGTAAGAATAGGTTGTGTAGATACTCTAGCTTCTTCTTGTAAAGGAGCAACATTACCTAATTGCTCTGCCCAAGCAGAACCTTTCACGTTAAATCTATTAACTAAAGTATTACCAAAATTAATAAGAGCAGCAGCATCATCTGCATCATAATTTATTTTTTGTAAATTATTTTCTGGAGCTGCTACAGACTCTACTTGTTCTTGTAAAGAAGTTTTTAAAATACCTTGACTTGGTTCTCCTCTTTCATTAAACATCGAAGGAGGGGTACTTGGTGTAGCTATTTGTGCCTCAGTAGATCTGTTATATTCTTGTTGATTACTTATTATTTGTTCAGGAGTAAGTAAAGCTTGTTGTTCTACTCCTACATTATCTGTAGGTGTATTTGCAACCAAGGCACCTACTCCAGCACTTTGAGGTGCTACAGCAGGTACTTCATTACTAAGATTAATATTATCCATAATGTCATCTGTACTACCATATACTGGTTGTGCTAGATTTTGTTGTATATTAGGATTATATTTTGGTTGTACGGGCTTTCCATCTGTCGGAAGCCCAACTTGTTGTTGTATATTCAACATTTTATTTTATCTCTCTTTATTAGCTTTGTTTAACAATTCTATTAATGGATCTTTAGTTACAGAAAGGCTACCTATAAACGGTAACATTCCTACTGCTCTTTCAGCAGATCTTTCCCCTCCAGCATTGAAGGCTTTTATATCTGATTGCATAACACCTAATGAAGGTGCTATTCCAGCTGCTTCTAAGGTACTAGCCATTATAGCATTGTCCCCGTCTACTGCAGCTTTAGCTCCTTTACTCCATATACTATTTAACTCTTCTAACAATAACTCAGGTGTACCTAAGAAACCAGTATAGTTAATTGCTCTATAAGTAGCTGATCTGAAAAATTCTTCATCTTCATCTTCAATCCACTCAGGAGTCTCACCATAAGTAACCATATCTTTAAATGCTTGAGCTAAGTAAGCAGTCATAACAATAGTTATAACAGAACTAAAGGTATTATAAGAAGTACCTGGAGGTGCTGTCTTAATATAATTGTTCCATAGATTAGGGGTTATATTAGCTGTAACGTGAGCTAAAAACCTTTTAAATTGACTGAAAGGTCTAAACACTTCAGATTCAAATATAGCTGGCGTAGAACCTGGTTGAGGTCTTGCTGAGAATTCATCAGTAAAGTTTATTTGAGCCAACCTTATTTGTTCTGACAAGAAAGAAGCATCATCAATATTTTTACCTGTTGCTTCTATAATATCTTCGTTTAAGTCACCATACTTTTTAATCATAGTAATTAATTTATCTGGATCTAAACCGTAACTATTAAGTCTATCTCTAGACCAACGACCTGTGTCAGATATTGTACCTGCTTCTGTATCTACTCTTACTTTCTCTAATAATTTACTTACAGAGTCTAAAGCAAAACTCATACGAGCTCCACGTATAGCATTAGTTTGTGCTGATACTAAGTTAAGCTTATAAAATATCTTCATAGTCTTTTGCATAAAAGGAGAAGAAGTGTTAACACCTTCTGTATACAAGATATCGTTAGCAGTAACAACATGACCTGATTCTATTAACCTAGCTAAATCTTTATTACCTAGATCTCTAACATCTATAGGTGTATAAGGTAAACCTAGTTCTGCTGGAACAGAGTAATAGTCCGCAGTAACACCTTGTAAGAAAGCTTTAGTTGCTCTACCTAAATATTTTACTTTATCTTTACCAGATAAACCTATCGTACCATAAAACATTTCACCCACGTTAGCAAAAGCATTCATGTCCATAAGTCTTAAAGTAGTAGTAGTAATTAAAGTGTTATTTACTGCTCTTAAATAAGGATTATCTACTTTCTGATAGCTCTTTTTATAGATAGACATAAGATTAGTTGACCAAGCTGTAAGATCGTTAAAAGTATTTTCATCAATTTCACCTTCAAACTTAGCTTGATTTAATAAATAAGCTATACTTGAACCATCTCTACCAAATCTATCTGTTAAAACAGAATCAGATATAATTCTATCTGCTGTATTTATTATTGCAGATAAAGTATTTTTTGTTTCATACTTATCTCTGAATGATTTAGTATTAGCTAAAGGTGTACTACGTAACATTTGTAAGTCTTGTAATTGAGAATTATTATTTTTAATCCCATCAGCAATAGTTGTTGCATACTCTCTACTTATATTAATTCTATTAGAACCTAGTTGAGCTGGCTGACCTATCAAGTCATTAATAAAAGATTCATCTATCGTTTTAGAGTCGAAAGAATTTAGTGCAAGTAAAGCACCTTCCTCTCTTATTTGTTTAGCAGTTATTAAACCACTATCACCTGCTTGTTCTACTAGTCCAGCAACCACATCAGATACATAATCTATATCGTCACTCAATTTTTGTTTAGCATCTACTTGTTCTTTAGTTAGTAAAGAATTATCTGTTTGTAATATAGTTTCAAACTCAGATATATTCTTAACATTTAAAGATTTAAATGCTGCATTAAGAGAAGGTAGTTTGTTAGTTATTTGTCCTCTTTGATAATCAATTTCAGAGTTAACATTAGTTCCTATAAATATAGCATCTCTATTTATTAAGCCCATAATAGTTTGTATATTATTATTGGCCTCTCCATTTTCTTTAAATGCATACTTATTTAATTTTCTATCTGTAGCTCTAAAAGCAGACATAGGGTCTTTTAAAAACCCTTTAAAACTTTTCTTAACATTTTGTTTAGTTGTTAAAGGAGTACTACTAAGTCCTTGTGTATTTTCTCCTTCTGCTTTCCTTCTTATTTCTTTAGATACAGCCTGAACTGATTTTTTATCTCCACCTGATCTCTGTCGTTGATACTCTTCTATCTTACTAATAACATTACGTTTGTTAGTCTCAGGCGAATATTGAGCTATGATAGCATTAACATCATTTAATGTTTCTAATCCACCAGTAACTCTTCCTTGCATTGCAGCATCAAAAGTTCCACCAACAAGACCACCAGCTGCAGCGTTACGAGTAACATCTTTGGCTAACTCAGTCCAGTTAATTGTTTCAGAAGTTAATGCGGCTACACCACCTTGAGCTATTATTTCTTGTAAGCCTTCAGTAACAGCCTCCCTGCCTGCAGCTCTAACAGAAGTTCTAACAAAGCTTTCAAAGCCTTGTCGTTGTAACATTTGTTTTTGTGCAAATTCTTGTAGTGTTTTACCAGTACTATTTAAAGTGTTAGCCATATGCTTCTTAAGTTGAGATTCAGCTAATTCTTTTGATATACCTTTTTCGTCTACTATAGACTGTACAAACAAGTCTTTACCTTCCTTAGTAAGAATATTTTTACCTGCAAGTCCAGCACCTTTTAAACCAAATGCATCTACAGTACCTACTGCAAGAGCTAATCCTGCTGCTTGGTGAGGATTCTTTTCTCCTTCAGGCATACTTTGATATATCTGTCCTACTGCTAAAGAGAAACCAACACCAATAGATCCTGTAATACCACCTACTACTGCTCCTGCTGGACCAGCTACAACAGCACCACCTGCTGCACCTGCTTTACCACCAGCATATATTAAAGCTAGTTGAGGTGCAAACTCTATTACTGTTTCTGTTGCCCATTTAAAAGCATCAGCAGGACCTCTTATATCAAAAAGATCTACTGAAGTATTTATACCATTGTATTTTTTATTAACATCATCAGCCCAATCTTCACTCCAATTTTGATAAGACTCACTATTAACTAGGTCACCAGACCATATATTAAAAGTAGCAGCAGAGCTTTCTAGATTAATTATAGAGCGTTTACTAGCATTAACCCAACCAGCAAATGTACCAGGGTTTTCTCTAGCTCTTCTACCTACATTAGCTTCTATCTGTTGTTGTGAACCATAAAAAGGATTATCATAGTTAGTATTTACCTGAAGCATTTCAGAAGCTTTTTTATGTTGTTCTTTAGCTAACTCTCTGGCTTCTTTATCCATGCTAGGATCATTAATAATTCTCTCTAAAGATTTAAGTTCAGCTTTAATAGCGTTACTATAACCTCTTGACCCGAATATTAATTCATCTGAAGTATCAGCCATAGTTCTAAACATAGTAGGGCTTTGAGATACAATGCTTTCTACTACCTCACTTGCTTGCTGATAAGGAGTTAAGGCTTTCTCACTACCATTAAGCCAGGCCATGTCTCTGTTAATACCTCGCTTAAGAATAAGGTCATATTGTTTTTCTTGTACACCTTCACCCAAGTACATTGAAGGTTTAACTATATTTTCTGTTATTAACTTTTCAGAAAACCTTTGTCCAGCTGCATTTTCAAGATCACCTATTTGTCTACCATAAGGATCTTTCTCTCCTGTAATAACTATTTTATTAAAACCTTGAGATTGAGCTAGTTTATTTATTTCTTCAAATTGAGTTGATCCAGCATAAGACCCCGCAGAAAATGTTCCATCAGGAGTTATCTTAGCTGTTTCACCTGCATCTCCAAACCCAAATCTAACACTACCTTTATTACCTGATGCATCAGTATAAGCTACAGTATCTCCATCAATAAGATTACCTGTAACTTCAGTACCATTTAAATCAAATGTAGTAGTGTTAGTTGGTTTGTTAATTAAGTCTATACCTGTAGTAGAGACAACATCAGTTATTTCTGGATTCTTTAAGTCAATCATAGTATGTTGTCTCCTTAGTTTTTATTTTGGTTTATTTGCATAAGCAGTAAGCAATGATAATGCCATAAATGTTGATGGAGCAGAATCTACTTTAGCCTTTTGACTATCATTTAATTCACTATATAATGGTACAGCTTTAATAGTATCTATAGTCATGTCAGGTGTAAACTGAGTTGCAGCTGTATTCATAGTAGTTGTAATTAAATTTCTATCGTTACCTAATATGTCTTGGAAGTCTGAAGTAAAAGATTTAATCTTAGAAGGAGCAACTAACTCTCCGTCTTTACTAATTTTATTTTGATCAAATAAAGTATCGCCACCTACAACTTGCATGTCAATTATAGTTTCAGCATTAATTTTTGTAATACCCATTGACTCAGCTAACTCAGCACCTCTACCTACCATTTGCATTATATCAATTGGATCATCACGTAAACCAAGTTCTCTTTGTTTTCTAGCATAAGCCATAATATCAGCTGTTACACCTTCTTGGCTTCTACCTGAGAATATACCTGCTTCACGATATACATTCTCTTCTTTATCTATACCTTCTCTTTTAAACAATGCGGCAGGCATTTGTTCTACATAAGCTCTTACAGCAGATAAACGAGAAGTATCATCATCTTGGTCTCCTCTTATTCTTAACTGACCCATTTCTGCTGAAGAAATAGGTTTGTAAGTTTCTACTTTCTTACCATCTTTTTCTGTAACAACTTTAGTATAACGATTACCACCAGCACCCTCAAATACTTCTATAGCAGTAGTATAACCTGGTATCATATAAAAATCACCTGCTGCATTAGCATCAATACCTAGTTTACCTCTTGTAGTTTTACTATCAGGTCTAGCCATAAGTGCCTGTGCTTCTACTAGCTTACCTTCTGTAAGTAACTTAGTTATCTTAGAACCTGCTTCAGGAGTATAGTTACCTCTCACTTTAGCAAATGCAGTAAGAGTAGCATCTGCTTTCTTAGAGTTAAGAATATTTCTATTTTCTGCTTGCTTAAGTACAGTTCTACCAGCCCAACGCATAGATCCTTCATGTGAATAACCTGCTGCTCTTGAGGCTAAATAAAAACCTATAGCACGAGTTACATCTGATGTTTCTAAACCAAAGAATGTTTGTAACATACCACCTACTTGTTCTTTAACACTATTAGGTGTATTTTTATTTATCTCATTATTTTCTTGAGAATTAAGGTCTGTATTTTTTCCATTAGGTAAAATAGCTGTAGTATTATCTTTAGGGTCTATTTCTTTAGATTCATCTGCAACAGTAACATTTTCTTTTATTATAGGTACTTCCTTATTAAGATCAAGATTAAGATTGTGTTCTTTATATTTATTAAGATCTTTAGCATATGATTCTTCTGCTCTATTTTTATCTCTTATCTTTTTTCTGTTTTCCCAATCATCTTGAAACACTAAATTTGTTTCAATTTCTTTTTGCCTAGCAATTTCTGTTTTTACATTGTCTAAAGTTTTTAAAGTTGAATTACTAACAGCACCATCTTTTTGTAATTCTTGGTTAGCCATATCTTGAGCATTAGTATAATCTTGGTTAACTCTTTTCATTATTTCTTTTTGAATCATAACAGAATCAACATCACCTTGAACATTGTTAACTAGTATTTTTAATTGATCTATATCCATTTCATCTAAAGTTAATCCAGATGGTATATGAATACCTTTTGAGTCAAATAAACTAACAGTATTATTTTCAGGAACATACATTGAGTCATTACCTGGGGTTGGAAATTGCTCCGCTAAAGGTATAACTGAAGGTCCTGCATTATATCCAGGTGGCACAGCATTAACACTAGTTACCACAGGTCCTGCATCGTATCCAGGAGGTACTGCATTAACACTAGTTCCTACTGGTCCAGAATCATATCCTGGTGGAGTTGCATTAACAACCATTGGTATTGGTTGTTGACTATAACCTGCTTGAGGGTCTCCATAACTACCATCTGCTATACTATTATCTATAATAGACTGTTTTAAACGCCTAGCTTGTTCTACATCGGCATATTCTGTAGGTGGATTTAAGCTAATTCCTTGATTTGTATAATCATTTACACCTAGTTTTATAGGAGCAGATATTATTTTTTCATCAGGAAGTTTAGGTACAGCTGGAGCATTTCTTTGTGCATTAATTTGTGCAGCTTCCATTATAGCTTTTTCTTTATTTTCTTGATCTAAAATATTTTTGTCTAAAACAGAATTAATAATTTCTTGTTCTTGTAGCATTTGATTTTGTTGCTTAACTACTTCTGGAGTAAAATACTTACTAAAGAAATTAGAAATAAAGTTAGACCCATCTTTATATCCAGGTACACTAGTAGTACCGCTGTTAAATCCTAGTTCTTCCAATTTAATACCTTGAAAAGGAGGTACACCACTACGATCACCAGGAACGTCTGCAACTCTAGGGGGTACTGTTGGAACGAACTCTTCTCTGGGAAACATTGGTTCAGCTACTGCTGGAACCTCTTTAGCAATATCAGTAGTATACTTATTACCATTCCATTCAAATACACCACCATCACCACCATGTTGTTGTCTGGCTTGACTAAATGCTTGACCAAAACTTTGAGGTTGAGGTACTTCTTGTTCTTTAATAGATAAATTGTCTGGCCTTAACTGAGGAATATTTGGTTGTTGTAAATTTTCAGGTCTCATTTGAGGCACACTCTTAGTTAATGATAGAGGTGAGGGTTTAGAATAATTAACTAATTTCATTTTTAATTCTTCATTACCAAAAGCAGGTGTTTCAGTAAAGGCATCATAATATTTAGTTCCTAATGTGCCAAAACCATCTTTACCTTCTATTCCTGTGTTTAACCAATTACTTGCTCCACCGGCACCTTGGTTGTGTGCATAAGCTAACACACCCATTTGTTGATCTGTATTCATTTTAGCAAACTTAGGATTTTTCATTAACCTTTTATAATTTAACTTAGTAAACTTAGTTAATGCTTTTTCTTGCGCTTTAGGATCATTTCTAAAAGATTCTCTTTCTTTAGGTGTGTGACCTATTCCAATATCTTTTTTGGCTATTTCACCAAATTGATACTTACCATCATAGTCGTCATTAAAGCCACCTATAATATTGTAAGTATTACTGCTTTCAATATTACCTAGTTTTTGTTTATAGGTTTCCCATAAGTTACCTTCAAATATACTACTCATAATTAACTCCTATGACTGACTCATACTTAACATGGCTTTCATATCGTTATGAGTATACTTTTGTTCAAAAGCTTTTTGCTTCCTTGCTTCTTCTGCTTCCCAAGCTTTCTTTTTTAAAGACATATCTTGTAGCAATTTCATTTCTTCCCTCTGAGACTTACCTGACAAAGGACCCATCATAGGTTTTTGAGGCATTTCTTCTGTTAAATTATTAGCAACAGCATTAGCTTGTCTGCCTTCAGCAACCATAGCGTTTATAGCTGGTTTATTATTAGGATTCTGTGCGGCTGCTGCTGGTATAACAGCTTCACCTGGAGTTAACATAGCAGGAACGCTATCAGTACCACCAGCATAAGCCATGTTAGTACCTTGATTATAACCTACATAATTAGTTCCATTCATATAAGCTTGCAAAGGATCAGGACCATAGTCCATCTCAGGTACACCTGCTGTTCCATTGTTAAATAACATAGATACAAAGGGAGCTGCAGGACCTAGTGCTGTTCCAGCAAGAGCTTTGGTTGCCATACTGCTTATTGCTTTCTGCATTAATTGATTAGTTAAGTTAGGACCTTGTTGAACACCTGGACCACCTCTAATGTAGTTAGGTCTAACATTCATTTCTTCTTCTGCCCTTCTTAAAGGGTCTTGAGATAAGAAGTTCATTACTTACCTCCTCTAGCTGGGTCGTTTGATTTACTACTGCTGGCTTGGCTTCTTTTATTTTTATTAATCATATCTTGAGAAACAGCTGAGTTACCAGAAACTATTGGTAATCCACTTGTTTTAGAAGTCCAATTGCCAGTAGAACTATTCCAATAAGTATCATTCATATTTGTGCCAACAGGAATTTCTTTGCGTGGGTTACCAAATCTATCTACATTATTATTATTAGTTAATACTGCACTACCATCTGAGGTGGTTAATCCTTTAACAGTAGCGGGGATAGAAGCATATACTTGATTACTTACAGTATCATTTAATTGATAAGGCTCATATTTACCTGTACCAAAAATATAATTAGCTA
>Ga0209716_1000735_pt1 | contig 28620 bp, 13 predicted proteins | sample COGITO_mtgs_1205_FD_184811 | JGI IMG/M metagenome (GOLD analysis project Ga0209716, IMG submission 184811) | Pelagic marine microbial communities from North Sea - COGITO_mtgs_120531 (SPAdes) (version 2) | ecosystem: Environmental > Aquatic > Marine > Epipelagic ...
CTGTTGAGGAAGTACATCAACCGTGGTTGGGTTCGCCCGGGGGTCCCACTTTTTGATGGCACTAGCAAACGGCAATTCAACTGCATGATGCATGGCGGGCGATTTTGCATTGTAGGTTCGGACTCATAAGGCTTAATCTAATATGGGTTCCTTGTGGAAAAAAACTCTTCATTTTGAGATAACCACTCATTAATTTCAGTATGATCCCGAAATCCCAATAATGCTGTATTTGCTTCAATTCTTTGTTGCTCTCTTTCAAATTTATTGTTAACACTGTCGATCATTCTTGTGTATTTGTTGACATTAGAGAATTCGTCGAGCGAACGATTGAAAAATAGAATAAAAAAACCAACTAAGGCCAGATAGAGAAAGCACCATTTCTCAAAAAAGTCTTCAATGCCAGTGTTATTAAAGAGAATCATTCCACTGAATACCACTGTTATCGTTCCAATAATGTAGCCAATTCCCTTTTTCCAACTCTTACTCATTCTGTCAGTATATTTTTGATAATCCCTATCTCTTTCTATTTTGCGTTCAACCGTAGAATGAACCAAACTAAGAGTCTCTTCGATTGTTGACATGTTGGCCATTCCTTGAGAGTAAAACGTATACTCCGAAGTGATTTTTCGGGAATGCTTTGTTGCAATTTTCCGCATTTGGATTTCAATTTTTGCGGCTGTTTCTCTTGCAAGACGAATGTCTTCAATCTGACTAAGATATCGATTAAAATAATCATTTGATGCGATTATTCTGAACATGTGTTCGCAATAGTAGTATGAGTATAACGGGAATTTATCACTCAAATTACAAATGTTTCTAAATTCAAATTCAATATCAATTAGTTGTTGTCTTGCTTGCCTTTCTAAATCATCTCGCCTGTTTTTTTGTTTTTCCAAGTGAACCAATTCGGATTGCACATTTAGTTGAGCTTGCATTATCGCAGACTGGGCTGCAAGCATTCTGGCCTGTTGGAATTGTGCGGCAGTATTTGCCAAGTTGACTGAATTATCAACCCCACCCGTCATATCTTTTGGTGTGAGTGCAATCTAAATCAACTTTCCAGTTGTTTGATATTATTCATGTTCCATTCGTTTCGTAGGTTTAGACTCACCAAACTCCCCCGTTGGTTATAAACCCCCCACCAACCGTTACGGAAAGATTGCAAGAAGGGTTTAGACTCACAAGTGCCTAGAATCATCTCTAATCCATGTTTGTCAACAAGGCTAAACACGGAACCCCATGGTTGGAGACGTTCCTAGTTTACCTGGACGTTCGGTTTGGTGGTGCTTGCTCAACAATCGGCCAGCATCGGCGTCGAGCTTGCGTTGCTGAAGGTCTTTTTCACCGGTTTAGCAGCGCTGACCGTCCCGCATATGATTCTAGTGGATGGATTCCTAAACTACGAAACCTCTGCTGGACAGGCTACTGATGGGATTCAATTTTTTCTGGCAGTCCCCACATCCGAAACGGATATTAGTTAATCCAATACATGGTATCGCATGACCCAGAGGGCTGTACTGTCTTTTGCGGTCGCATCATCGGTCATGATACCCTTTGTCCATGATGCCTCAGGTCTCTCCCCCCCGCTCTTGTTTTCAGCCTTAGCCTTCCTTTTGGTTTGGATTCAAGAGGCTTGGATTATTCAGCATCATTACCGTTCAGAAAACATAGCATTTTCACGCAGATTTCTTGCAAAATATTCGAATTTCCCTCTTTCCTTAGTCCGCTATTCTCACATCTTTCTCGCTTCCGTTTTGGTGAGTTTAATTATCATTCGTTTGGGTTATGTGCCGGGATTAGAGGGCAGGTTGATTTTGTGTTTCGTATTTTTGTGTCTCGTTCGTCTTTTCGATCCGATTCTTGGTTGTCTTGCTCAGCCGACATCAATCTCTTGGAGTAGCCTCGTCGGCTATTTTGTGGTGTTTACCTTTGCTGTTTCATCGACGTTAAATCCAGAGAGGTTGGATTTCTATGGTTTACCCATTGAATTCTCCCAAGGTATTCTCTTTGGTCTTGTTGCTTATACTGTACTCAACCTACGCATCGCATACTACGAGAAATTTTGCTTCTTGCACGAACAAAGTCTCGAATCACAATTGAGGCTTGTACTCCTCCCTCTCCTCATTTTATCCATCCATCAGGTGCTATCAATCATAGAATCTACCGATTTATCTGCAATATTTTCGAGGTGATCTCCTGAAGAAGAGACAAGCGCTAACCCTCGTTATCCTACTTTTCGGGACATTGCTTCTCCCAATGATAAATGTCTCAGGGAATGCATCTGTAGCAACGTCGGTCTCTGTTGACTCAGACTACCACGGGAGTGTATCCAACGGAGGGTTTGTCTATACATCTGCAAATCCAATCTTATCTCTAAGCGTTGACAATCCCAACAATGTATCCCTGTTTTCAACTGTTTACCGGCTTACGTCGAGTACATCAAATCAGACATTTGTTTACAACGGTAGTTTCACGATTAACCAGAACCACTCAAACAATTACACTTTGAATTACAGAACCAACTCTTCAGCAGGTCTCGAGACTTGGAACACTCTTTCCATAAGTGTTGATGCAGACCCTCCTGAACTTTCCATTTCCTCGAACAATCAATCCCCTGAGAGGTACATTTACAATTCAAGTTCGTATGTTATTTCTGCATCAAACCCTCTCAACATTGGTTGCTCGGACAATCTCTCTGGAGTACAATATTTACAATATTCACTCGGAAATCAATCTGCACAGGTGAACTCCAGCTCTGTTAACATCACTTCCTCCATTCTCAACCAGTCCACCACAAACGGACATGGGCAACTAAATATTTCCTGTAGTGACAGGGTGGGCAATTCCTACAACATGACGTTCTCTTTGGTGTTGGATGATGAAGTTCCCCTTCTTTCCGTCGTGGAATCCGGCACGCGATCAGGGTTTTGTGTTGGGGCTTCCTGGAAAATTACCCCTACATCCAGTGACAATCACTCCACATCAAGTGTTCAACAACTTCAACAATCGACATGGATCTCCGCCCCTCAATCAATCAGCCCTGCCTCTTCGGGGAATTCGACAATCATACTTCGAGCGCTGGATTCAGCCGGTCATTTTAGCTTTCAACAACAATGGTCCGTATACCTCGACTCATCTCTCCCCCAAATTCAAACGGTAATCAACAGCACGACAGTCTCAGTGAATGTAAGCGATGATTGCGGCTTTAGCCATGCTTTTGTGCAGTGGGAAACATTGGCTGGTCAAACGAGTGGGTGGTCATCTTCGCTTAATTCCCAATTCTCAATGTCAACTTCGTTTAACGGAAGTGTTGTCAGGGCCAATATCAGGGCTTTTGATTCTGTAGGGAACCAAAAAACATCATCGACAGGATGGATAAACACACCCGGTGCAGCCCCACAAAGTTCTGTAGCCCTGCTTAATGATCATGTGGGAAATTACACCAACAACTCTCTTTCTGTCATGTTTACACCAATTGGAATGAACTCTACTGTAAACTACACGTTGCTCATCAACAATCAAACAACGCTTTCTGGACAAAATAATTCCAGATCATACATCAACCAAACCTTGAATCATAGCGATGTTGTTAGACTTATACTCAACACATCAAATGGTCAAGGAGGTTATTCCGTTCAGTCTTTCCAATGGACTGCAGACAATCAAAACCTGCAATTTCATCCGGTTAGCATTGCCGGGACATACGTATCCTCTCCCTCTCTCCTTCTTGGTGCAAACGGCAGGCTACTCCCTGGTGTTGCCTCGGACGACCCATCGGGTGTTGGCGGCAGTCATGCGTTGTGTTCGACCGATGGAAACACGTGGTTCCAAGTTTCATCTGGGTCCTCACACGCTCCGACATCCAATCAAGGCAGCGTTGAACCGTTTACGTTCGCCTGTCGAAGTGTTGATCTACTTGGAAACGAAGGTCCGATTACTTGGCTCAACGGTTCGGTTGACCTTCAATCACCAACCCTCACACTCTCTCCAAACGCTGGTGAGACGATTGGTCTGAACAATACGCTGACCCTTAACACATCTGATTCGAACGGTATCGCAGCGACCTCACTTCTGCTCACATGGAGCAACGGTTCCTCCACCTCTTCAACGAACGTCAGCATCAGCACGCTCAACTGGTCCAATTCGATTGGACAACTCTTCACGGGACTGAGCGACGGTACGATTACAGCCTCAGCTTATACCGTTGACCGTCTTGGTAATTCGGCCACCATTGCCAGCCGTACATGGACACTCAACACCTCCAATCCTTTCATCTCAATGAGCCTCGGCGGCACTTATTACGGTCAATTCATCACGAACGATTCGACCGACATCACCTTGTCCTTGCCCTCTGGTGGATGGACGGGGTTGTACACCAACTACACTTTGATAGATGGTTCTGGTGTCGTGTTATCGGGCAATGTTACCAGCAGTATTCAACTTCAACCAACGGATTTCGTCGAGGGTAGAGTTTGGTTGAACACGACCACTGGCGATTCACTTGGTCGGATTCAAGTTCAGGCGTGGATATTTGAGGTTGACCGTTCGAACAATGCGTCGGTTCAGATTGATGTTCGAGGACTGAATGTTTCCTCTCCCTCTCTCCTTCTTGGTGCAAACGGCAGGCTACTCCCTGGTGTTGCCTCGGACGACCCATCGGGTGTTGGCGGCAGTCATGCGTTGTGTTCGACCGATGGAAACACGTGGTTCCAAGTTTCATCTGGGTCCTCACACGCTCCGACATCCAATCAAGGCAGCGTTGAACCGTTTACGTTCGCCTGTCGAAGTGTTGATCTACTTGGAAACGAAGGTCCGATTACTTGGCTCAACGGTTCGGTTGACCTTCAATCACCAACCCTCACACTCTCTCCAAACGCTGGTGAGACGATTGGTCTGAACAATACGCTGACCCTTAACACATCTGATTCGAACGGTATCGCAGCGACCTCACTTCTGCTCACATGGAGCAACGGTTCCTCCACCTCTTCAACGAACGTCAGCATCAGCACGCTCAACTGGTCCAATTCGATTGGACAACTCTTCACGGGACTGAGCGACGGTACGATTACAGCCTCAGCTTATACCGTTGACCGTCTTGGTAATTCGGCCACCATTGCCAGCCGTACATGGACACTCAACACCTCCAATCCTTTCATCTCAATGAGCCTCGGCGGCACTTATTACGGTCAATTCATCACGAACGATTCGACCGACATCACCTTGTCCTTGCCCTCTGGTGGATGGACGGGGTTGTACACCAACTACACTTTGATAGATGGTTCTGGTGTCGTGTTATCGGGCAATGTTACCAGCAGTATTCAACTTCAACCAACGGATTTCGTCGAGGGTAGAGTTTGGTTGAACACGACCACTGGCGATTCACTTGGTCGGATTCAAGTTCAGGCGTGGATATTTGAGGTTGACCGTTCGAACAATGCGTCGGTTTTGATTTCTCTTCATGGTCTCAACGCCACGGTTAACGGGCTTCAGTGGGTTGGTCCCCAGTTCAATTTCTCTCTCGGTCAAATTTCAGACGATTCATGGGGTGTTGGTGCTGATGAAGCCAGGTGTTCTTGGAACAACGACTCGTGGTTCAGTGTAATTCTTGGCGATCATGTTTCCCCTTCGTTCCAATCCGGACAGGTTGGAAATGCGACCATTTTCTGTCAAAATGTAGACCGGTTGGGCAATTTGGGTCCAATTTCCACAATCAACGTCAGTATAGATGCAGTTCTCCCGGAAATCACATTACTGCCGAGTTCTGGGGCGATTATTTCTCCACAAACCACCTTGTCGTCGCTGGTTTCAGATAATTTACTCAACGGTTCATATCGAATCTTTTTGCATTACCAATCTGCTGGAGATAACAGACAATATCACAATATCTCTGCCCAGAATTCACAACGCAATTTTTCTGTTGCGAATACCTTCACAAACCTCAATGACGGTACAATCTCAGCCACCGTTTTTGCCGAGGATTTCTTGGGTAATCTCAACCAATCCTCAACATTCGTTTGGACATTGAATACAACCATGCCCTCAACCACGGTATTGCTTAGTGGTCAGTACTATCAAGATTACACGGCAGCATCTAATTTTTCGATTACTCTCGGCCCTTCAACGATTGGAAATCAGGCAAGTTTCTCAAATTACAGCCTAACTCATCAAAATGGTTCCCAAATCAGCAACGGAAATGTATCTTCATCCATAACGATTTCATTTTGTGATGATTGTAATATCACATACCCACTTACAGCAGGCCGATTATACCTCAACATCACAACCTACGATATTTTCAGCCGCCAACAAACTCAGTCCATCATTTTCTTTGTTGATGTTGGTGTCGGAACCGCACCGTCTCTGTCTTACACCGGGCCCTCAACAAGCGTCAACGGGACGGTCGTTTTGGGCTCAGATAGCAGGGTCGAACTGGGTTTGTTATCCGATGACGCAGGGGGCGTAGGTGTATCGACTGCATCTTGCAGCTATGGTGGTTCGACCTGGTTCAACGCAACATCCAACGCATCGTTTTCTCCTCCGTCAAGTGAAAACACTTACTCTGAATTCCAACTGCGATGTAAAATCATTGATATGTTGGGGCATGAGGGGACACTCTCATGGTTGAATGGATCCGTGGATGTGATCACCCCCAGTATCAACTTTTCATTGTTGAACAATGCCGTTGTTTCCCCTTCCACCAGTGTATCAATTGGGTGCATTGACTCAAGTGGTTGTTCTTTGACGCAGATTGCTGCAAAATACCAATCAGGATCAACCATCATATGGTATACCACTAATGTCAGTGGTCCAAGCTTCAGTGGATCGCTTTCGTCATGGATTTCGTCAACAAATTCGGGATACATTGAGTTGTATGCCGTGTCGGAAGACAATGTGGGGAATTTCCTCAACAGTTCTGTTAACGGTATTGTGTTTCTCTACGGACCACCCACATTATCAACTCGAGTAGACAGCACCTCGCACGAACATTACTTACTAAGTAATGCATCATTCACATTCATCCCGTCAACAGGTTGGGTAAGTGGGCTCTTATTGAACATCAGCATAACACATGTCTCAAATGCTAGCCCGTTGTTTTCTGGAATCATCAATCAAACGACAGCATCGGTCACCTACACAAATCTAACAGAGGGAAGTCTTTGGGTAAATTCCACAATATGTGATGCAACCTCTCGATGCACCAACGCTACACAACATTTCATCATTGATTTAACGGGGCCTTCAATGCCCTCAATTTTCTCTGCTGACTCCGTTGCCTTGCAAAACGGTTCCCTCGTTCTTCAATCAGGTGATGACTTAATGTTTTCATCCGGTTCCGATGGAGGTTCGGGAACATCGTTTACTCGATGCAACGGTACCGGCGGCATCATGACATTCTCATCTGCAAACAGTTCAACTGGGGTTCAATCAATTTTGAGTTCAAACACATGGGATGAAATACGCTGTGTTTCTTACGATCACCTCGGAAACTTAGGTTCAGTAAATCAAACTCAAGCCTTCCTTGATACATTAGGGCCTCAACTTTCAACAACGATTGGTGACTTTGACGGCGTGGTTGTTCCACAAACGTGGTTCAATGTATCATGCTCTGATAATTTTATGCAGGGAACTTTGAATCTACGCTTCTTTAATGGCTTATCACTACTGGATGAGTTTAACGGCACATCATCCATTTCTGTGAAGTTTGATGACATCATCAACCTTAACTCAAATCAGAATATTACAACGATTCTTCTGTGCTATGACCTTGCGGGAAACAGCGCCACTCAGCAAGATAGTCTCGAATATCTTCACGGTCTTGAAGCCGGGCAATTAGCACTTGATGTGTTCAACGACGGAAATGTTCTGTTCATCAACAATGCCTCTGTGGTTCAGTTAAGTCACGACCGCAGCGATGTTGACTATCGATACAGAATTCTGTCAAACGGCACATATTCAAGTTGGATTTTATTCACCGGTCAATCTTCAGTCTTGAACTTGTCAACCTACTCTCATCTCGACAACATCCGAATTCAACATGAGGTTTCCTTCGGTAACTCAAGTTTGGTTAACACCTCCTTAGGTCCGACTCTCATCCTGGATTCCACTGGCCCAACTTTCTCAATCAACCAGTTGTATTCCTTGGCGAATGGGTCACTTGCCCCTCTTTCGGTCACGGATTCGGGTTCAGGTCCATCGCTGATGTTCTGGAGATGGGACAACGGTTCACTCCAACAAACAACAAATCTGTCAAATGTTGTCCTCCCATCTTCCCTCTCGAATCATTCATGGTTAGAAATTTATTCTGTTGATGAGGTGGGGAACCTCGGGGAGGCCCTCTCCCTATCCGTATCCAGAGATCTCAGTGCACCCAGCATCAGCGTAAATTCCAGCCATTTGAGTTATTTTGGCCCAAATTCTCAAATTTCTGGTGAGATTTATGATGACACGGGCCTCCAGAGCACAACAATTTCCTTCCATGCCGGATCAGTATTGGTCTCTGTGTTGGTAACCAATGTTTCAAGTTACAGCATTACAAATAACGATCTCCCTTCTTGGTTCTGGAATCAGTCAAGTGTGGAGATCAGAACAAGCGTTCAATCTAATTCAGGCCACTTTGTCGTGTCGCAATTTTATGTCGTACCAGATAACGTTGCACCCTCCCACGCAATCGTTGAGTCCCTCTCTCAAAACTATACTTCATTGAATTCGAGTAATTATTCGGAAATGTATCTTCAATCCTCGCAAGATATCTCCACACAATGCGTTCGGATTGGTGGAAATGTTTCCGCTGTGCAATCAGCATCATGCCTCGAATTTGAATCAAGCATTTTTTCGGTTTCGAGAAATTCAGGTTCCTATTACATTATCGTCTCAAGTACTGATTATGCCGGCAACACCAACACTGAACAATATTTGATGGAACATTTTACCCAACCCCCCACCATATCCCATTCACTTCCTTCCATTCTGCGACCGGGCCTTTCCTATTCTTTTTCAGTCTCAACGGGCTTTACCTACGAAACCAGTATTAGATTGAACAATACACTCATTGGAACCGGTCAGTCGAATTTTACTCTACCATCCGAAGAAGGAAATCGTCTCCTTGAAATCCTGATTGTTAATGCCCTTGGTCTCCAACAAACTCTCTCGTTGAACATTACCTTGGATGATTCCTCACCACAAATTGATTTTTCAGGAGAATTGTACTCAAACCATCACTTCGGAACCAACACAAGCATATCGTTTGTATTTGAAGATGATTACTCGAACCTTTCTTCGTTTTCTCTTTATTTCAACTCCACTTCCACCTCGTGTACTCTCTCACAAAGCTTGTCAGGAACAGAAGCATGGTTGAACGTTACATTTTCCACGCTTCTTCCCTCCAGTTGTACTATTTTGCAAGAGGCGAATACACCCGTCTCCCTCATCGTCCTTGTTTCTGATGATCTCGGACATGGCCAACGATGGTCTCGAAATTTGACATATCACGGGTCGATTTCTCCACTCACATGGTCCTCGGTGAATTCGAGTCAAGGCTCTGGTTTTGTGTGGTCCAGCGGCCTCTCTCGTCATGTTTGTGCTGCTCACGCATCGACCATTTCCCCAACATATGTTGTTCATTGGAGTTCAACGAACCAGACCTTCCAGAACACAACGTTGAGCAACCTTAGTGGCGATGGTATTGCGACATGTACCGTCAATGACACATTCGGAAATTCGGGCCATCGGGCCATCAGTATCAGAACTGATTCAACGCCTCCAGTTGTCAACCTTACCTGGCCGAGTGCTTCATTCCAAAATTTCATTCGATCAAATGTTGGCCACTTCTTCGCCAATGCGACCGATGACTCATCCATCCTAAGTGTACATTACTGCATCTCATCTGCCGTTTGTTCTCCCTTGACCCAAACAACAGGCATCATCGGTTCGTTGCCCTCAAGAGGTAATTTCACGCTATATCTCAAGGTCGTGAACGGTGTCGGTTTGACCACCACCAGCTCGCATGATTTTGTTGTCGATGATTCTCTCCCCACACAAGAAATCAGTTCAGTCCTCAACTCCACCATTGGTGGAAATGTGATTTATGTCGGTATGGTCTCCCCAGCAGTGAATCTGTTCTCGGAGGATGAGCATTGTATAGATGGGGCAACCTATCGTACATCTGGGGGCACGATCTCCCTTTCAGCGAACGCGTCGATCAGCATTCCTCTAAACGTCTCTTGGATTGAATTCGTTTCAATTGATTGTGTTGGACACACCACTTCTTCGAATTATACCGTCCAGCAAATTGGAAGTATTTCCACGCAACCCATTGCAGCCCTTCCATCCACTCAGTCATTGATTCATCCTAATGGGGCAGAATTCTTCCACAGTGGGAATGCATCGTTTTTGATGAATACTTCTCATCCAGTCTCAGTCAATATCAATTGTAGTGTTCAATCGTCCTCTTCTTGCTCGGTATTGGGCATTCAAAACTCGTTTAGATTTGACATTTCATCTAGTCTCACAAGCGAAATGATTGAGCTGGAGTTGACGGATGCGTTAGGAAACAGGAAAGTCATCATCCTCAACCTCCGTGGTGATTTTATTCCTGGAACTTGCGTTCCCGATGATTTTGTTTCTCTTCTCGGGACGACATTGGTTATTCCGGCAAATCGCCCTTCGTTCTTCTCTTGCACAGATTCAGGCTCTGGAATCGCCAGCATAGCATGGGATTCTTCCTCTGGTGTGGTTCAATGGGCGGAACAGGGCAATGGAACATGGATTGCCCCCACAATCTCTCAAAGTGCAGTCCAGCTTGTGATCGTTGATCGGGTCGGAAATGAACGACGTACAAATTACGCAGTCATTCTCGATTCCTCACCGCCTGTGCCATCAATCATAGCAGACAATGCGTTCATCAATTTTGACCAAATGCGCACCCGTTCAGATGGGCGATTCGCCTTTTCGTGCAATGACGCTGTGTTTTCTTCATGTGAAATCAATGTAGGTGTCGAAGTTCTCGGAACTGGTGAGCACGTATATTTCGGTGAGTTTGTCAACAACGGCGAAATTTCTCTGGTAAATTTGCCTCAAACTGGCTCTATTCGAATTATCGTCAATACGACGGATGAACTCCACAATTCCGATACGCAGACCCATGTGCTGGTGATTGACGATGTTGATCCTGTGTTTTCACTTTCCTCTTTGTCGTATTCGGGAGTATCCCTGCCCGAGGGCATCGTATCCGCAAACGGTTCCATTCAACTTTCGGGCTTGTCTTCAGATGTCAACAACTCATTGTCCCCAAACATCGAATTTGATTGCGGTCCAGGAACGCAAGGTCAGACGATTCAATTTGAAGATTTGATCGATCTTCGTGAATTGAACCTCGTCGGATGTTCAGAATTGAATGTCTATGCCATCGCCCGTGATCATGTTGGAAACGAGTATTCTGAATCAAAGGTTTTTGCAATTGATTTCTTCCAACCCGAAGTTGCGTACAATCTCGATTCCACGTGTTCAAAACCTATGCAGAATGCGGTTGACATCACCTCGTCTTGTATCGTTGAAATTCAAGTTTCGGACGATGGCGGGCGCCTCTTGGGTAACTACACGTTGAGCTACTTAGTAGATTCAGAGGTTGTTCATGACGAATTAATCGGGCGGACTCATCGAATGCCTCTTTCTCAGTTTGAAGGCGAAATTGTCACGCTCAGGGTGAGTGGTTTCGACAAAGTAGGTAATCTGGTTTCTCCGAACAGCGCAGTCTTTGCAGTATCCGATGAATTGGAGCCCATTTGGACCGGAATTGTGTGCAGTGGTGGGACTGTTTGCGATATGCGTGGAGATGTAGAAGCGGCACCAACAGGCGATGAAATCACCATCATGACTTCCAATCTTAAGGCAGACATTGCTGCTATCAACATCACGTTGGTCAACATTGACCAAGCAGCCATTTCATTCAACACTCCTGTCCTGCCGGTCGAAGAGATTCCCGATGGAGAATACCTCTTATCCATCAATATTGAGGACGAAATTGGTCGAACAACCATCACACAAGCCATGAAATTTGTTTTTGACAGTTCCAAGCCCGAGATTGAAGTGATTCAAACGCGTTCAACAGGGCTCCTTGAAGACGGGCGTGTATTGGCTTGTGAGGGCTGTTTCCTGGCCTGGAAAGTCAACGATTTGACGAACTCCACCTCGTTTACGAATCATGGCATTGAAGTTGTTGACGGGGCACAATATGTCATGGAAACTTCACTCTTGGGAGGCAACACTATCAACATCACAGCGATTGATGATTTCGGCCGAAAATCTCACCTTGAGTTCTCCTCCGTATCCATCACCTCAACTAAAGTTGAGCCCGTCACATCTCGGCAGGAATACGACAGTGTTCATGTGCATTGCATCGAGATTGAACCGGAACTGAGTGTCCGGCAGGTGAAATGTCTGTGGACGCGAAAGCAGCCCACCATCTCGAACATCCCGGTGGCGATTGATGTGTTCATCGATCAGGAAGAACTCAGAAATGTGCAATTGGTGATGAGAAAACCTGGGTCCAGTGCGATTGTCCTCGATATAACGGATGGAAGTATGCTCATCTCTGATATTTATTCTTATGACCCACTCGTCAATCTTGAGCTTGTAGACAAATATTCCCAAACCAACACCATTCAACTCCAAATGGTTGAGCACAACCGCGGATGGGAATCAGTTGACCTCTTTACCTCAACAATTTCAGAAGAGGATGAAACCTCCACCATCACGTTCAATGTCCATCCTCCTGCGGATGAAGGCCGACATCTTGTCCTCGAGCGCGGGTACGCAGAACTGAGCGATTACTATACGTGTTCGGTTGAATACACGTTCAAAACCTCCGAACAGAAGCAGTTTGAGGTCCCCTCTGAAGCTTGTACGTTGCCGACGGAATCGGTTGTGTTCCTCCCGAATGGAACGATGCAGCTTTCAGCCATCATTGACCATGGGGTCCTCCGCAATGAAGAGCATCCGTTCTCCCAACACCCTGCCTACCTCTTCAACCTCCTGGAGTTCAGGATTGTACTCGAATACAGCGATGTATTCGGGATCCGTCTTGAATCCGGTTTGAATGAGTTGACCATTGGGGAAAATATCCCTGGTACCGTTGTGCTACGTACTGATGATTCGAAACCGGTTTTCAACCAAACCGTTTCGCCGTCTTGCCCGTTGAATTTTGATTCACGAACTAAACTGGCAGGGGATGGCTACATGCAAAGTCAAGCCTCGTTCCCAATGTCCGAATGTACCGGCGCATTGAGCGATGAAGATGGGATCGAATGGGTGGTCTGGCAATTTACATTTAGAAACCCTTCCTCAACCACATACTTGGAAATTGCGTGTAGAAACGGCCATTTCCCGAAGGATTGGGATTTCGAAGAAGCCATACGACGAACGCTTTGCCTTGAGCCAAGAGGTGAATTCCCCGACGGTACCTTTGATGCTGAAATTGTGCCCCTTATCGTAGACGGGGCTGCCTTTAATCGAGATCAAAGTGAGTACGTAAACACCACTTATGGTATGCTGGCCAAACAGGCTTTCGAGCCGTGCGAGGAAGAAGAATGCCCGATGCTCATGGTGAGCATCGCAGATGTGGTTGTTTCATCTGATTTAAGCCCGGCCTCGGCGATCTCCAACAGCAAGGAACTGGTTGACACAGCGTCATCGATAGCTGACTCATTGTTCTTCAGGGTTTCATTTGTGCTGATTATGGGTGGCCTCGCTGCTACTGTGGGTTACTTCGCCATCAAGTTGCGTGCTCGTTTAAGGGATAGCTTAGCCTTCGAGGTTGAAGAAAATGAACGGCCCGCTCTCGCAAACGATCTTCACTTCGAGATGCGACCAAACAGCATCAACAATGTCGTGGATACCCACAACATCCTCGACCGTGATGACTTCATCAAATTCGCTGAACAATTTGACCACGACAACGACTTGCATCTCAGTAAAGAAGAATTGATGGAAGCGGCTGTTGAGTACCTGAAACAAGGCCGCAACGAGGCTTGAATGAGGTTGTTGAGAATCAACCAAGGTGCAAAGAAACTAAATGCTCGCCCCTCCTACCACAACCATGAATCAAGAAATTGCAATCTATGCAGGCATTGGAGCAACCCTCGGCTTGTTGGTGGGGTATGCTTGGGGGAAAATTTCTTCCAAGCGTAACAAAAACAAAAACATCAATCAAAAACTTCTCCAAAATGAAATTGAACGGTGGCGAATTAATCCCGAATTCGCTACAATACTAATGGGTAAAGATCCAATTAAAGATGCCGAGATGGAATATGAGAAGTATAAAATTCTGAAAAAGAAGACTGATGACAAAATTGCTCTAATCCAAGATAGCGTGAATGAATACTTACGTAGTGCGGCCAAAATGCAGGAGGAATATGATCAAATTCCCTCAAAGGCAGGAAAAGTCTTCTTCATGGAAACAAATTACTCTCTCTGGGTGTCTCGCGTGCAACAAGAACGCCAACGCACTCAAAATGCTACGAATCAATTGATTGCTCATTCCTATAATTTTGAATTCCTTGATTTCGTTCGCGGTGGAATGAAGAAGCCGGCTCTTGTAAGACAAATGGACCAGTTAGATCTCGAGACTGAGCTAAAACACAATCAGAAAAAGAATTGGAAAACCATTGAAAAGTTAACAGAAAGTATGGAATCTCAACATCATGAGAGAATCGAAGCTTTCTTTTCAACTGAAAGTTGAGGGTTCACTTTGGTCCGAAACGAAGTGAGCACGGTTCGTTCTCTCTCTCGTGCGAACCTGAGTGAAAAGCAACGGGAGGCGCTATCGGATGACCTCCGGCAAGCGATTCAACTCCTTGTTCCACTGATGACATCCGAACCCGAGATGCTCATTGATGAGCCAAGAACTCCGTGCTCAAGGGAAGAGGCCGTGATGTACTTTGGTCGGGCGCTGGTTGATTTTAGCCATCTTATCCAACGATGCACAGCGGCCTCACTGCACCACACCATGTTGGGAGATGAAGCCTACCTTTCAGGTGAAGAACACGCAGGTCTTGCCTCGTTCTCAATGGATGATGATACCCATTCTTCCATCCGGGCCCTCTCAGAGCAACTTCGAAAAATCCGAACATCATTGGGGAATTGAAATGGGTCTCGCATGGTGGATGAAAAAGGCAGAAGTCTCTGCCGAGCAATATTTTTTCTTCCTCCCTATGCCCTCCCCGCCCTCGCCAACGGTGATCAACCCTCAGGAACTCGAAGCCATTGAACGGGAATTCACCGAAGATTCTGTGATCTCAACTTCCACGGTCGGACGTCTCCTTGAACTCCGTGAACAGCAAAAGAACAACATCTTTTCCGACCTCAACCTTGCTTTGACCCAGTGCACTACAAAGCGAATGTTGATACCAAAAACTGAAGATTTGCTTCCAGATGAGATCCTTGAACTGGCAGAGGGTTTTGTAAAAGCCTTTCACCTTTTGACCAACAACGGTGATTGAATGGAGGAGGACACCGCCCCACCCGATGAGATTGTGCCGAGTCCATTTGAATCCGTCATCTCAATGGCTCAACAGGTTGCGGCTGTTGCAGCTGAACGAGCAAGAAGGTTCGCCGTTGAGGATACGAAAACCAGCGTGTTTGCCTTCTTTGCCGTTTTGGTGTTGTTCGCTGCGCTCTTGGTTCAGGCAACCTCTGCTGTAAATCCATTCAAAGTCCTTGATTCTCAATTCCTATTTGGCTTGGTTGTTTTGTCGGTTTTTCTTGGACACATGTTTTCCAGTGTTCTAACAAAAGTTTCGGTGTTCAAAGGCGCCATTGTGTTGAGTTGTTTGGCCGAAGCATTCTTTCTTATCACGCACGCACTCCTCGGTTACCTTTCAATGGATGGTGTTATGACGGGCTTTCTCTCAGCATCAACCGTTGTTTCCCTCTCTCTTCTTGGTGGTATTCTTTCCTCCGACCTTCAAGACTCAACCTGGCTTGGTGCGGCCCTTTACATGCGTCACATCAACGGTAAATTTTCCTCACAAGGCATTTCCTACCTGCTTTGGGACGCGAACAGTATCGTTTCGATAATGCCCTCGAATAAAGTCCGTGTGAGATGGGACGGTGGTTCACAATCCGTTGTGTGCTACAGCGGGAAACGTCAATACCCTCTAAGCCATTGTGCTCCCATCCTTTCTGCTGGTCATCAGGTGCGCTCAGCGCAGGTGGAGGTTTCAAGATTGTTTCAGGCACTGAACCCTTCTTGGCAACGCCTGCTTAAGCCGTATTCTGAAGCCCTTGAGCATGCAGAGATTCGAACCTCTTGGTTGGTCATGTTAACCGTCTCTGTTCATCGTGACCTTTATTCGTTAACCTCCGAGCAGTCAAAAGTCTCTGTAGGGGCTCAGTCCTTGGAAATTGAAGGGGTTTCACGTAGTATTGCTTGGGGCCACCCGCGATTGAGTTGGACCGAATCGCTGAACTTGATTTTCCACCGAACTGAAGCAGACTCCGTTCTTCATACAGTCCTGTGCTCTTCGCTACCTGATGGGCAGCCACATCCATTTGAGGAACTGATTCAGAGTGAATTCAAAGGTGATTCAACGCTTCATCACAGGGTTGGCTTGGATCGTAACCGCTTGGCCTTGGTGGTTGTCTTGTTCACCAACCTTCACGAACGAAGAAACGTGGTTTCTGAACTAGCAAGGCAAACGCTCAGGGGATTTGCTCATTGGTACCCTCGCCTCAAAAGAGATCGGGTTTTTCTCGACTGTCTTCGAAGCATGACCGCGCAAAATCGGCCAGAACATGTCGTGTTCTCGTCTTGCGATGTTTGGGCAGAGCATTTTTCTCACATCATCTCCAATCCAACAAGCCTGTACCTCACCATGCACGACCGGCTTTCCAATCTCTCAAACGCCGCAAGTACACCGTTTGAGCAAAAAGCCTTGATACGCCAAATCATTTCTCAATGCACAAAACAAATCATGAGTTCCAACAGGCAATCACCGAATCCGGTGAACAAGATTTCGAACCAGAAAAATTCGCTGATTGATGGTTTCCAACTTGAGATTGGTCATAAGGCTCAAGTTGTGCTGAGCACCATGAAACTGTTGTTCATTCATGAATTCCTTGTAGGTGATGGGGAATGATGCCATCCTCAAGGTCTGTGCCATCTTCTCATGCGAGGAAAACCCTCCACATCCTTGCCAGTTCGATTAAGGAGTTGGCCAAAGAGCTGCCATCAGCGGCGACTGCTGATTGCAAACGATTCAAACAAGAACAACTCCTTCTCTACCTTCAGGGGAATCATGTTGATGTGTTCTCGGGTGAACCGCTTCCCGAAGAGTTGGTCGAATCCAACGCCTTAAATTCATTTTCTCATCTTGGTGCCATGAGTAAAGATTTGATTGAATGTGATTTTGATGCCCACCAAGGGCGTACCTTTGTTTCCGTTCAGGAACTGCATACAATGGGTGATGATTGGTGTGGTTCTTGCCCAAGCAGCGCCAGTAAAAAAATCGATCTTGCGAACGGGTTCTTGAATCCGTACGGCTGTTGGCGACGATCACATTCCTCGGGCCATCTTGGTTTCCTTCTCACCTCTGAACTTCGATTTGCTGCGAGGGGGGAACTACTCCTCCGAAATTCTCAGACATTTGTTTCCCAAACCTTCGCTGCCCAAACACATGGGCAAGACCTTGGAGGGGTATTAACATGGGATTCTGGCCAACTCGACCCGGGTACCTCCATGGTTCAAATTATTCACGTCAACGTGAACCAAAAGTCAGAGAACGATGAATTGATTGAGATTGAGGGCCTGCTTGGCCAACAACTCCTCCGTTCGAAACGAGTGAAAAAGCGAACGAATAACCGCAGGATGGATTACACGCTCCGGAATCAAAAGATTCCGAGTTTTGTTGAAGAGGAAATTCGAAAAACGCATAACCGGTGGCAGCTCGATGGCCCTTCTGTCAACTCAAAGGGACTTCTTGCTGTGGCGATCGTACAAAACAACTCACCGTATGCGGAATCACCGACCTTCCAAAATCCGATTAGGACGCTGTGTGCAGAGCACAATATTCAACATATAAATCATACATTGCAGGAACTCAATGACCACATTAAAAAGCACCTATTGCTCAACGAACATTCTGTTCCAGAAGGTTCGTTTTCTGTCGTGATGGTTCTTGACCCGTTGATTGACCTTGGTGAGGTGAAATAATGTCGGAAGCACAACCTCGATTCTCTCCCTTATATTTTTCATTGATGCTTGTCGCCGTTCTGGCCATCACGGCAGGGCTTTCTGGGTTCCTTGACTTCAACATCGCTACTTACGGCGTGTATTTTGTCAGTTCTCTTGGAATATTGCTCATGGTTTATCGAATTGAGTTGCAGCATAGTCTCTCAGAGTTAATCGACAGCAAGTTCGGGTCAGTGCCAGGAATGGAATCAGAATACAATTCAACCCGCAGTATAATCAACACAACGCTTGTACTGTCTTTAGCAATTCTTTTACTCACGTCGTTTTACGCACTCAGCAGGCAGTTTACTTTGTTATTTGCCGTATGCCTCGCCGCGAGTGCTGGACTGTTTGGACTGTTCCTAGGCCGAACCTACAATGGCATTTCCTCCGGAGGTTCGGACTCATGGAGTTCTCAATCTTCGGACCAAAAATATGCAGAGTTCAATGAATTGCGTCAGTGGTTGGAGGGGGGGCAATCCTCAACACTTTCAGTGCACGTGATGTCGAAAATCGAAAAACAGCGCAGCGTTTTCGTTCGTGAAATTGAATCTGTTATCTCCGATAAATCAAGCCTCACATCCCTATTGATCAATCTCTCAGAGAGCGAAATCATGCACGAAGCACTGTTGAGGGGGCCTCTTAGAAGAGTCCAAGCCAAGTGGCTTGTCGACGCGCTGGAGTACATCAAGAAAGAGCAAATTACCCAATTCCGACAATTGTTAGGAAGTCTTCTGAGCTTGCCCGTCAAAATGAAACTCCTTGAAGCGTTGTCAACACCCGGTGTTGGTCATTTGCCGCACGAAGAAAAGGCGAGGCTGTTCGGAAGATTATTGCAGGGCGCTGAGGAAGATGCAGTGCGGTTGCAAGGTTTTGGATTCAGTCATACCAACGCCGACGAACGAAATCAAGTGTCTTTCAACATACAGGATGATACCTCCCAGTTTGTTCTCTTTGTATCAAAGAAAGCCAATACCACGCCCTTGTATGACTTTTCGCCAGGTTGGCTACATCGGCTCATGTGTGTGTTTCAACTCCAAACTGACCAGCTCGAACGTTCAATTGACGCACGCCCGCAGCACTATGATTTTGAAATCAGGTCTGCAGTAGAGGATTTCGGCTCATGGTGCCTCTGCATCTCCGAGTTGTTGCAAGGCAGGGAATTGGTCGATCACCAAGGTATACCCGAAGATTTTTCAGATTTGTTTGATAAGATCCGCGAGAAAAACACAGGCCAATTTGAAAGAGATATCGTGTTGATGACATGGTTTGCATACGTCAAACTCGCTTAGGTGTTCAGGATGAAAATCGCACTCACCGACCCGCAAATTGACCTCCCCAATCCGGTTTCCAGAGAGGTTTCCTCACCAACGCTGGCTCAGTTGCTCATCTCGATTCTCGCAGAGGAGGACCCGAAAAAGTACCGGACCATCGCCACGAAGATTCACCAAGCTTCTGCCCCTGATGACGAGCATGACGATACATACAATTGTCTTCACCTTGATTGGTTTGAAGACATAGCTGGTACCTTTCCCATTGACTCGGTGACATGTTCCTTTTGCGCATATGCTCATGCTTGTTCCCTGGGAACAGATAATCGACCCACGGTAGCGATTGTTCCCCTTCTTGGTACATTCTTGCCAGAACGTGAAGTCCTCGTTGAGGTGTTCGAGCGTGTATCGAACTCATCAGACATGCCTTACGACCCATTTGTTGGCTTTTCTCACCGGGCCGGTAAACCTCGGAACATTTACGCCATTGAATATTCAAGATTTTTGAAATCCTTTCCTGAGTGTCATGTTTCCACATTCAAGCCTCAATATGCAGTGGGTTATGACCGGTCTTCAGGGGCTCCCCTTTGGCCGCAGGATCACTCCTTTCTTGAGGTGTTTGAGCAACTCAATAAACAAAATCTTGAACATTTTGAAGAGATAAAAATCGGCTCAAAAGAAACCTTGAGCAGGTTAGAGTCAAACCTTATTCTAGAAGTATGTTATGATAACAATTGGATTCTAGCAAGCGATGATGGACCAACAGAGGAATGCATGCTCAACTTTTTCTCCGGGGTTCGTGATTTTCTTTCTACATCACCTCTCTTCAGCCCCCTTTCTGAGTTGGCAAATTCATCCGCCATTCCAGGTGTTGACCACCCTCATCCTGTCGGTGCTTCAAGGTGGATGCACCTTGCACTAAGGTGGATGGAACTTCAACCACACACATTTCATCGATTGTTGTGCGAAGCATACCCAGATGCTAAAATTCCTAAATCCATCAAAAATTTAGTGATGAACTATTCACAGATGGACCCCGGAAAAACTCGATACATTCCTCGATTTCCAGCCGTAGCCCTTATCCCAAAGGATACGAGTCAAACAGTAAAATTGGAACTCGGTGCTTGCCGAATTATCGATGTTCACGACTATCGTGGTCAGCACATCGTTCTCCTGCTGGATTCACTCGGACTCTCTCTGGAGGATGAGTTGTAAATGGGTCCTCCTCTTGACCCAAATTTGGATGTGCTCGTCGAAGGTTTACCACCCCATTTGGTGATTTCAGTCCAAAACACATCGAAGTACGAGATGCAAGAAATTGCTGCAGGGCAAAACTCACTTTTCATTCGGCCATTGAATCACTTGGTTTCGCTGCCTCTTCAAACGAGACGACGATTGTTTGCTCCTCTTTACAAAAATCAGGCATGGAGCGAACAAAGCGATTCTCCTATTCGGCAAGTTGTTCGCGAGGCGACGTTGTTCATGACAGCAAAATATGGAGAGGACACTGCATTACGGTGGCGCGATGAGATGTATGAACGGATGCTTTCCCTCTTCGTTACAGGAGGTATTCGGGGTCTGTTCTTTAATCAGAACGGTGCGTTCAGAATACGAGAGATTGGGGATGGGAATCGTTATGAGTACAACGAATCACTCGAATTCAACTTCCTCCATGGTTGGGAAGACCTTGCGACCAGAACCGTACAGTACGGTGAGAAACCACCCCTCTTTTCAGAGGGCTCTGAAGCAATGTGGAATTGTCGACCTGAATTTCAATCTGTGTTTAACGGAGCCAAGAAACTGTATCTTTCAAATCTAAGTCGTTCCATCGGCGGGATGACCGACCTCTTTTTTTGGCACGATCAGGCCCTGCAGAATTATCCAAAATCGTTCGTGAAAGCTGCTGTCAAAGATGCTGAATCCACCTTCGATGTGCGTTCGGAAAACCGCTCATTTGCGGTGTTGCTTGTTTCGCTCAACGACGAGGGCCTTGAAGCCCTTAACGCCCTGGAAAGAATAGGTCTTCAGCGATTCGATGGGCAGGTCCGTGTCATGTTCTCCCCCGGCATCCACGAATTAACGGGGGACTCCGAACTCAAATTAAGAGGACTTGAGGACTTGGACGGGTCGCAGCTCGAGAATGCATTTTTCCAACGAGTTGAGGCATTGAATCTCCACGACAGCCCGCTGTTTGACTGTGAACCAACGGTCTTGATGCATCAAGGAACACAAGACGCCCAAGACCGTTCTTTTGTTTCGATTTCATTCCCTTGCTGGAACGGAACATGGGGGAGTTCTCATCAAATCGATGGCGAACATATTATCTCCTAATGATTCATGCTACACCCATGTCAGACGGTGCTTTGCGTCGATTTCGTTTCCGCTCAATTGGCGTTCAACAACTGAAGGCCTTTGAGAACATGATGAATAAAGATGCGACAACATTCCTAGAAGTCAAGCGGACGACACGTGCAAGGCTTGCAAAGCTAGAGCCTCTCCATCTGCCCAACCAGAAAATGCCGTACTCTTTGCTCCCTGGTTCCTTGCATTCATTTACAGTCAAAGTTGATCATGAGGGAAACTACAGGCTGAAACGAATTGTCCCGCGCAATCTTGAGGCTTACGCTCATGCACCAACGCAGTTGGGCTCTAACGAATATACCGAACCTTCCAAATTACTAAACGAGAGTGAATTGATAGAGTTGTTCGAATCCATTCGCCTTCTGCAAGATTATTTGAAAGAATTAGCAACAAGAGCCACTCTGATTGATTTAACCTCGAGCGACCACGCCATGATCCCCGCCTCGCTCATGGAGTCACTGCGGGCTGTTGAGGATGTGTTTTCAGAAAGCACGGGAGACGCCTTGGTTGTAATGAAAAGTAGCATCAAAGACCTGAAAGCTTTTTTGGAACTTAGGAAAACACACCTGATTTCATCGCTGAATAAAATTATCACGGTAATGGAAGGTAAACCAGCTGAAAATACAGAACGCGAATCTGTGAGCATAACTGTTGAGGAAGCATCCTTTCCACTCCCTTACTATCGCAAAGAGGAGTGGGTTTCTGGAAATTATTCCACTCACTACAAGCGGTTTTTGAATGGAAAAACACCCACCGCCTTCAACCGTGAATTCATCAATGAATTACTTCAAAATCTCGTGATTGACGCTCTCATCCACAACCGTGATAACTGGGTCTTGAGTAAAACCATCGACGACCAGGAGGAGGAAGTGAAAACCCTCTCGTTTCGATTGAATAGTGATCTTTCTGAATTAAGGGAAGAGTATGTTCCTGTGTCCAAAAAACTTGAACCCGTACAAACTGCATTAACGGAGCTCAGACAAAAAGGGATTGATGATGGAGATGCGTTAACAACGGCACTCACTCGGTGCGAGGACATAGGTAAGTTCCTTGAAAACATCCAACAGTCTGATATTTTGTCCTTCGTCATAGAAAGCCCGGGACAGCTTGTGAACCAAATCCAAGAAATGGTCTCGACTTTCAACCTCCACGGCATCATGGAACAGGAACTGAAAAGAGATTTCCCAGGAATCTATGAGACTCTTGAGGCTGAAACGGGTCCGAGAAGAGCAGATGAACTCGATAAAATCTATCAGCAACTCACAAAAGTGCGGTCCATATTTGAGAAAATAGATCGTCAAATTCGTGAAGGAAGGGATTTAATTACGGAAAAAGCGACGCTTCGGGATGTTGCAAACGTCCGCGAGAATGCGAGTAAGGACATTCAGCAATTCCGAACCGACATACACGATTATCGAACCAACTGTCTTGAGACCGAAGACCTCTACCACAAGGCGAAAGACCTCGACAAGCGAATCTTAGATTGGTATGATGAGCTGAAAATCAATCTTTCAGGGACCACAGATAAGGACGCTCTTTTATGGATCGGCCTAGGGCAGGCTGGAGGGCAAATTCTCAGAGAATGCCTCACCTATTGTCTGCAAAATCTTGCCGATGCCAGGTGTTCTGCCTTGCTAACGGCCTTAGGAATTACATCGGAGGACAAGAAGGAAATTCTTCGAAGCATGAAGAACATTCATTCGACAAAGGTCGAAAAGAAAAAAGAAGCAGAGCACGAACTCATTGGAATTTTTGATAAGAAAGCCCACATTCTTGCCATTAATCTAGGTGAAGAAATTGATAAGTTAGCAAAATCAGATCAACCTAGCTATTTCCTTTGGGGTGACAAACACAAAGCTGACGCCTCCTCTCAAACAGTCCGGACAAAGAGGAACATTCTGAAGTTGATCGAATCTGGAGCGGGCGCTGGTGGAGCAACCGGGATTGGTCGAGCTTATGGTTTCAGATTCCATTCGGACATTTCCGAAGCCATGCGTGATGTCGGTAACAAAGGGAATAGAAGCCCTCAACATATTGTCATTACGCACAGCTTGGCAGGAGGAAGCGGCAGCGGTATGGTGCTTCCAGTTTTGGAACAAGCTCGTCGTACATTCGGGGAGAAGCCAGTTATTTGGGTCATTTCTGTTGGTGAAGGTTCCTCAGAAGAAAAACAAACGGCAAAGATCAACACGCCGTTCATCCTCAGTGATATCTTACAGGCAGCATATGAAGGCATCCACCAGATTTACGACCCGGTGACGCTTGGGGACGTTCGACAATTTGAAAGAATCATGACGGAAAATATTGTAGAAATGGAAAAATCTGCAAATTCCCTATTGAAACTCCTCAATTTGAAAGAAAACGAAGAGTCTTCCACCTTCAAACTTTTGCAATCATTGGCAGGTAAGAGAAGCCAACGGTCGTCTCAGACTATTGAACAAATTCAAGAATCTTTGGCGTACTTAGAATCAATGCACAGTAAAAATGACAAGAAAGGGATTAACGATTTCTCACCAAAATGGTTCCCTTCATCAACCGTCGAAATTGCCAACTCGTATTCGACAATGAAAAGCTTCACTGACCTGCAAAAAATGTTGCCAGATACTTCAGAAAAAGCCACACTGTTCTCAGAGTGGTGTGAAGAACATGCGGCGGACGGCACACGACCGGCTGTTGAATTTTGGAGGCATTGGAGAACCTGCCTGCCCGATCCTCTCAGCATGCATCTGCGTGGCCGGGATAAGAGCAGTCAAACGAAAAACGACGACGGTGAATCGCCGACTCAGACCTTCTTTGAGCCAGATCTAACGGGCGATCAACTACGCCAGGTCGTTCGCAAACTCTACAACCATTTCCAAATTGAAAAGAACGGCAAGGCGGTGCCTTATTTCGAAGTTAAACAAGGATTGAGTTCGTTCTATGAAGTTCTCGAGAAGCATCTCGCCCCAAACGATCCGAATCGAATCAAATCCCTTGAGGAACTTGAGAAAATCATCAACGAATATGCACGCGTACTCGATGTGTTTAACAACGCAGTGTATCGATTCGATCGTCACATCCATTCCCTGGGAGGTGCTGGGTCAGATGACGGCATAAAATCAATCATTGTGAGCAATCGGCACCTCGAGAAGGGTGTTGAACAGGCGGGAGGGATCAAGGTGAGTTCAGAGGCCTACACGATTTTTAACTCGGTGATTTTTGATTTGATGTTGAACATCATTGGGCCACGTTTACCCAGTGAACCTGGAGTGTACATCACCACCGACGCAGAGGAATTTGATCATAAGGATATGCTAGGGTCGACAAAACCTCCGATGGTCGTGGGTCTGTTGAATCAACGAGACTCAGCGAGTTTGGCAGAACCGATTTCAGTCGGAGGAACTGAAGCAAGGCTACAGTATCCCCAAGGGTTTGAGGATCTTCTCAACACCATGCTGAGTTCCACGCACTATGATTCAAAAAATACGCTAGCCAATCCTGCGTTTGTTGAACACAAGCAACCCGATTTGAAATTCCAAAACATGTTCACGGCACTCTTTGGAACTCGCTTTCGATACATGCTCGAAATTAACCCGTTCACCGGACTCAATTTGAGCGATGTGGATGATGTCAAAGCGATTAATGAATCTTTGAATTCTTTGGTCTCTTTGTGGGATGAATCTGACGACATTGTATTTGATTTGGACAAAGAGCAGCGTGTTTCTATGTCTGAAAACAGTGGCATCAATGGACACCACATTGCCAACTTGATTCGATGGTATGGACTCATTCCTTCTGAACAATTTGCTCGATTTATCTCAGATCGGAAGAAAGAACAAGCAATCCAAAATAAACTCACTCGCGAAGGTAGTATTTGGGATTTGACAAAAGACTTTTCACAATCATTTGACATTGGAATGTTGAAAAAGGCGAGCACACTTCAGTACTACGAAAAGCATGGAACAGCACCAAACACAGAATTGCTGTACAAATTATTCCCTCTGATGGGTATACAAAACGCAGAATTTTTGAGAGCCGTCGGTCCTGCTTACCTGAACAGTTTCTTACCTCTGGTCATGATTCAATCAAAAGATGTAAGCGATTTTTTGTCCAACGAGTCTTTCTCAAACCCAAATAAAGAAGTATTTGACGATGAAGATCCATACAGTAGTTTTGTTAATTATATCTGGGGTGTGATCGGAAAACAACACACTTTCCGCCCTGATGGTGATGTCGAGATGGCAGATAATAAAGGAGATGAAGACCATTCTGAGCTGTTTCTTGGAATGGAAAAGGAGATCAACCATTTCCTTGATTCCATCGATCTCCGGCTCAATATCCAACAAGCTGGGGACGAGGTTCACGTGCAACTCAAACTGCACCCACGAGTTGAGCGATATTTGTCGGTGATTCGAGACATTCCTGCTGAAACCCACCACAAGTACCTTCCTGCACGGTCAGCGCCAGCGAGCCTGGCAAGATATCTATACGCTGACAATAATACATCTTTACTTGACATGACATCTAACGTCAAAAAGCGAACGGGTATTGCCTCACCTAACTTTACTAAAGGTTTAGACTTGCTCAAGCAATTGCGCTTCTCGAACCTTCTCCCGGATGAAACGAGACTCTCACTCCCTACCTTGACGAGGATATTACTGCTGACACCAGATTCATCTGAAATGGTCCTTGACAAATTGGGAAGTCAATTGCAATCATCAGGCATCCCTCGTGAAGAGATTGCACCTCTCGTTCAGACGGTTTTGGATGATGTCCCCTACGTCTCCATGAAGTCCTACGACGTACCTGAACAGTACTGTGAGTTCATCAAAACATTTGTTCTTCGATTGCACGCGTTCAGACCACTGATTGATTATTTTATTGAATCCCGGCCAACGAAATGGACTGGAAATGACGACGCAGGCCTGAAGTATCTCGCAAACAACATTTTCAGCAACGACCAAATCATGTACGAGGACGATAAAGCAGTTAATGATATACTTGGACAAGACACGGAATCTATTCCAGACCTGAAAGATTGGTTTCAGGTTGTCATCAATGACGTGATTAAAGAATTGAAGGTTGACTCAGCCGAAACCGAGGGTGGAGAAGAGGATGTCGAGGAGCGTGTATCTGTCTCAAATGAAAATCCAACGATTTTGAAAATCAAGCAGTTTTTCTACGACCTCGTTACGACAACTTCCGAGGCATTTTATCAAGCAGAGTACTTCAAAAACGAAGGAAAGGACGCCCGCAATGTCCACTTTGAGATGACTGGATTCAGCGATCGCCTCCTCGGTCAGCCAAGCGGTTTGCTGTTAATGATGCATGACAGAAATGTCAACCTCCCGATGAACATCATCAAACAAAATGCTCGTTCATCGCTTGAACATTTCATGTCTGATTTCTCCGACCCGAAGGAATTCAGCACAGCATCAGATTTTGGCCCCTCATCCTTCTTGACAATGGTCTTCACCATGGCTCCAGCGGCGGATTTGGCCGATCAATTTCAGGAATTGATGCTCAACCCCCAGAATGGCTTAGGTGGGCAAAATCCAGATTTGCCAATCAGAACGAGTAAACTGCATCCCTACATGTTACTTTACAACCTCCTCTGGTTGAGCGTATCCGTTGTCGGAGAGTGGTCATTGAGAAACAACAAGGTTTACTCCCGGCGGTTCCAAATTCCCGTTTCTGTGATCGAGCACCACTATCAATCTCCTAACAAGATGTTTGAAAATGCTCGGGAAATGCAGCAAAATACCTCTGATTTCCCCGGTGAAATCTCCATGCCCCCCAGTGATGGTCTCGCCTATGCGCGTGCTATCAAATCGAAAATTAACGGCCAACCAATTAGGAACATTGTCCGGCTTATCGGTATCATGGCGTTGAGGTATGAGCACATTTCTGAAGGTGGTAGAGAAAAGGGGCTCTGGGAAGACATTCTCACCAAGAAAGAGTATGAAATTCTCAGCAACAGAATACCAGACTCCAAGATTGCCGTCGATAGTGACCATCTGATGGCACCCGGGCAGAACACAGGTAAGGGTCCAAAGAAATCATCGATTGCCAGTAAGTGGCTTAAGAAGAAGAAGTCCGGGTCAAATCAGAATCAACAACGTGACACAGCAGAAGATCGTGCGAAAGCATGGTTTAACGCTTACAAAGCGTGGATTCGCTACGAGCCAACAGAGGACGAAGTTGAGGACACCATCACCGAAGCTAACCTATTCACGGTGAGTTCAGAACCACCGGCACCCGTGGTTCCTGTGGCCACATCTCAGCCAGCCATGCCATCCGATCCGGAAACCTCCGCCGAAAACAGCGAACAGGAATCTCCCACAAACACCGCTCAGGATGATGGTCTTGACTTGAATTAAGTCAAGTCTAAGTCTTTCTCCAACGAGTGGATTCCCCATGTGGAACGCCTTGTTTCGGTGTTTTTTTTGAGAGCACCCAATAAGGGCGGCAACGAGTGGTTCACCACGGACGATGGAACCAATTTCTACAGACTGAATGGAAGCGGTGGCGAGTGGGTCAAGTTTGAGGATTGAGTTCTTGCTCGATGAGGGCCATGGCTAAATCGGGGCGCTGTGCTTTGATGAGCGTGGCAATGGCATACAGAATGAAACGGCAATTGCATGCCTGTGCGACTCCCCAGGATTCGAACCCCCGACTCGGCCTCATTAATTGAGGTCAAACGGTTTGGCGAAACGTATGGAGGCATGAAGTTCAATAAGACGGCAAACAGCAGGTGCCCATTGACGCTTGAAGGCAACATGATGG